>OCVV011361652.1_pt1 | contig 54665 bp, 55 predicted proteins | sample 1539721 | NCBI WGS metagenome assembly OCVV01 (sample SAMN02144230, study PRJEB22623) | gut metagenome | biome: sheep rumen | host: Ovis aries | place: New Zealand
ACTTCAACGCCCTTTGCTTTCAGGCTGCGGGTGTATTGTAAGGTATCTACGGTGTTTCTGGCAAATCTCGACACCTCACGGGTCAGGATCAGATCGAATTTTCCTTTCTCGGCATCTGAGATCATCTTCATGAACTGTTTTCTCTTTTTCGCCGATGTTCCGGTGATACCTTCGTCGACATACATCTTCACAACCTCCCATTCGGGATGCTGCGCTAAGATCGGCTTGTACCAATCCTTCTGATTCTCCAGAGCAGATAGCTGTTCTTCATGCTCCGTAGACACACGGGCGTAGATCACAACTTTTCTGTTTTCGTTCAGTCTGTTGGTATAGTATCCGTACATATTCTTCCTCCTTTCGGTTTGATTTCGTTATATAACAAAACCGAGAATCCATCAACGATGCGATTTCGTCAATCGCATACCGGATCCTCGGTCACCTTATTCTCGTATTATTAATATCTATTTCAGATAAATACTGTCGCTTTGATATCGCTCCATTTCAGTACACGGCGTTGAGGTGAGAATGAGTAGAGATACTTTTTTGCATCTTCCTTAGTAAACGTATATTCAGCAACCTTTTGAGGTTCAGCTGCCGATCCATTGTCGGGGCGAAAACGAAGATACCAGTCAAAGGAATCCTCATGTACGACTATCTTCGTCACAAATGTGTGTAACAGTCCTTCGGAAACATCATCATCGTCGCTCAGACAAACCATCTGTTGAATCTGCTGCTTCAACAGCGCTGTCTTTCCATCGGGAGAAGTATCATTGGTTTCTGCTGTTTGTTCGATCTTTTTCACATTTTCTTCAAGCTCTTTCAATCCGATTTTAATCTCAGATGCTTTTGCTTGGAACATCTCTTTTGTAATCTCGCCATCAGCGCGCATTTCGATGAGATTATCCAACCGCTTTTGCAACCTTGCGCGTTCATCATCATACTGACGAAGTATATCGGTATTATCGATCTGTTTTTTCTTATCATGTTTATGCTTATCTATAATAGAAAGAGCGAGATCAGCGATCGGCGGGATATCCTTTGAATACTCCTTAAAGATGCGTTTAGCCATCATCGCAAGCTTCCAACTCGGGATCATCGGAACCGGGCAAATATCCTCGATTGACATCCCTTTGTTCAGGCGTGTTCTTACTGTTCCGGTTTTGATCGAGCTATAGCACTGATAGCTATACAAGTTATGACCGATCTCACGGTGCCATATACGGCGGTTAAAATGATGACCGCACTCACATATGAGCAGCTCTGTCCAGATATCAATCGGTTTTCTGTTTCCAAAAACTCTTTTTTGACCGGAACCCGATTCGGAAGGGTCCCTTTGGTGACTTTTGATGATTTCCTGCACCTTCTCAAATTCTTCAACGGTCACGATCGGTTCATGCGTACCCTGAACAAGGGTGTGTTCGATCTCTCCGTGATTGTTGATCTTCTTCTGTTCCAGATAGTCGGGCGTCCACTGCTTATGATAGGTAATGATACCGCAGTAGAACGTGTTTTTCAGTATTTTTGATATATTGGTCATATGCCATGTGGTTTTGCCCATGGAGGTCAGCCGACCTGCCTGCTCCAATTTGAATTGAATCGATCGGATCCCCTCACCGGCAAGATACCATTCATAGATCATTCTAACAGTTTTTGCCTGTTCGGGATTGATGATCATTTCCTTGCCGACTCTATCATAGCCCAGAATGTTACCGTTGCCGTAGATAACGCCGTTCTCCATCGAGGTCTGCTGCCCGGCTTTCACACGAACGGAAGTCTTTCGGCTTTCGTCCTGAGCGAGCGTCGCCATGATCGTCAGCCGCAGCTCACCGTCACCGTCAAAGGTTTTGATGTTGTCGTTGATAAAATACACTTCAACGCCCTTTGCTTTCAAGCTGCGGGTGTACTGTAACGTGTCAACAGTATTTCTGGCAAATCTGGAAACCTCTCGGGTCAGAATCAGATCAAACTTTCCACGCTCCGCGTCAGCAATCATCCTCATAAAGCTTTTTCTCTTCTTAGCTGAGGTACCGGTGACGCCCTCATCAACGTACATTTCCACAATATCCCATTCGGGGTGTTGTTCAAGGATTGGCTTATACCAGTCCTTCTGGTTCTCCAAAGCCGATAACTGTTCTTCATGCTCCGTTGACACACGCGCATAAATCGCTGCTTTCCTGTACTCGTTCAATCTGTTGGTGTAATATCCGTACATCATCTTCACTCCCTTCCAGTTTATTTCTTTATATAACAAAACCGAGAATCCATCAATGATGCGATTTCGTCAATCGCACATCGGATTCTCGGTTAATGTATTAGCTATTTATGATATGTTTAGTGTTTATGTTACTACTACTAGAGTCTCAAAAACTATTTCAAGATTTCACGCCAAAAAAACTTATAGTTGGCAACAATAAAAATAGAAGTATTTATTACCCAAATGAACCCATTAGCTGCATTTCGGCTGTCGTTATTCTGTTTCGACAGAATATCCAAATAGCACAGATTATCATAATAGAAATCTTTCAAGTCCTCAATACCCATGCTGTAGTCTCGACCTTGAAGTTTAGATGCTTTACGAATATTCGCAATTATAATAGTGAAGAACACACTTCTTAGGTAAGAAAAGTAATTCTCTTCAGAATTGTTAAAACCTAAAGAACTCAACAAGGCAGAGTATTGATAAGATAAAGTCCGCGCATCTTTCACGTTCATATATCCGGATAACTTGCTGAAAAATGATTGTTGCAGTTCCAAGCGATCTCCAATTTCTTTTAGTATTTTCATGGTTATATTTTGGGACAGTTGTTTATTATGCAAATAATCGTCAATATGATCTATCAGCTTATTATACACGTGAAAAATACGATGTGTTTCTCGAGCTTTAACTTTATTCTTGTATTCAGAGCCTTTCAAAATATTAGCACAAACGCATAGATTCTCGAATTCGCAGGTATTGCATAGATCGATATCTCTATAGGATTCAACCATGGGATAATTGATTAAAAGTTGTCCGTTATCATTTATATCTGAAAAGTATTCTTGTAGCTCCTGTATTACAGTCTCAGAAAAGTTTGGATCATGGCGTTCATAATCAAAAATCAATATAACATTTGTGAAGTTCCTTTTTTCCAGCTCCGGGGTAATCGATTTCCAATGAGAAACACATTTAGGCAAATCGATATCTTGTTCACTCCAATCAGTTCCATACTCACTTACAATTTTATTATATAACACATAAATGTTGGTTTCATACATAAGGATGTTTTCTTCTATAATAGGAATTTCCGGAAAGGATGTTAATATTAACTTTAACAAAAGGTTTTTCTCGTGATTTCCTTCTGTAATCACCAGTGTTTGATTTCTGATACGTCTATATGAATTATTCATAATCTTCAAATTCTCCGCTGATATATAGTTTTTCCAGATTATGTCCTTCCCGCAATTCTCTTTCAGTTGCATTGTTTAGAGAAGTGAGCCTTCCGTCTTGTGAGATAATAAATAAGCAATCCGGACGTAATAATCTATTTGTCATCAGATTTGTATTATGTGTTGTAAATGCAATTTGCGTTGTAGGGTAGTGCTCTTTAAAAAAGCAGAAAAGATTCTCTGCCATTTCGTAATGATAAAAAGCGTCGAATTCATCAAGGAACAAAAATGACGTTCCTTTTGAAGGATGAACAATGTTCCAAAATAAGTTAAACAACGCCAGTGTTCCGCTAGAAGCCGTCTCAAAAAAAGGAACAGGTATTCGATGATCAAAATACAGCTTTTTATCGCCTTCGGGCAACCTTCTTAATACGAGTTTACAATCAATACCCATATTCCCGAAGAATTCTTCGAGTTCGCGTAAATACAGCGAGTCTATATTTCTAAGCATTCTACCACGAAAAATAGGGTGCATAGGTTCTATCGAACTGCCGACAGAAACAAAACGCATCCGGTTGATATACTCCACCAAAGCAACGATAATGGAGTCCTTTTTTAATGCACTATTAGCAACAATCCATCGAAGAAAAGAAACATTACGAATCGTGCTGTTATTATCATCAATCATATCGTTCAAGGAGTCAAAGAACCTGTCTACTATTAGTGTTTCTGCTGAAACAAGGGATAGGTCTAAATCATAAATCTGTTTGTTTCGATAATCAATGGTAAACACTTTGTTTTTTCCGATTGAAAGTGATTCGAATGCGAATACCTGTTCGTCTTTCTTCTCATAATAGTATTCAACCTCGATATCATAAAAGAGAAAACAATACTTGAAACGCGCAATATCATCAGGCGAATCCGCATTAGTAAAGATCTGCTCCATCCGTCTATATGGTTTATAATCAGTAATATCCATCAGGGCATTTCCTAAATTGGTTTTGCCGGATGCGTTCCTACCATATATTAAGGCTTTAGATATAATTCCTTCATTCAAACAATTTTGATTATACTTATATCCACCGGATTGATTCAAAGCAAATACAATCTTATTTTTAAAGTTTTTATAATTCTCGACTTCAAATCTAGTAAGCATTCATATCACCTCATATTGTTTGATATTATTATTATAACCAAAACTATTTATAAAAGCAATACTTACCGTAAAAAAATTACGGTGTATTCATTGCTGTAGTTAATCAATGATGGGTAATATACGGATAATATACTCACCTGTTTCCTGTGACAGTTGAATCTATCAAAATACCCACCTCGTATTTATGGTGAGTACTTAATTCTTGTGAACTCAAGTGTCTTTCTTTTGAAAAGCTAACTTGAAATATCTTGCAAATTATATCGCAATATCATTTCTAAGCAGCAAGAAGTTTCGTGTTATTTATTATCTCTTTACGCCCTTTTTGCCTCTATAATCGAAATCGCAAAATTGAATATTATCGATTGTTTTGCGGTTATAACCCAAAAAACTTTTACTGTTGGTTTTCAACTGGTTTCGTTTCATAAGATTCATAAGTAAATATTTTTATTTGAGAATCTGTTTATTATCCCATAAACAGTAGAATTACAAAAATCTTCTCGAATAATGATGAATATGGCGATGGCTGATTCACTGCTGAAACTGACTGATATCAACGCGGTCGGCGTACTCGTTCAAGATGTTTCGGAATACATATTTTTCAATCATACCGCAGTGGTATATGTACTCGATCAGCTTCAACGCTGCAAATAATTTGTTGTTGTCATTTGAATAATCAATACCGGATTTCATATCAAGCTCTCCTTGTTATATATAAAAAAAGATGATCTGACAATGATGCGATTTTGTCCATCGCACACTCGATCATCGGCTATAATCTTTTTTCTCTATAAGAATAAAATCAAGTCCTAAGCGATCACATTTATCACACTTATCAAGTGTAGCTCGTCCATAGTTGAACCGTTTTAAAATGTAGCTGCCTGAGTTAATATACTCGGCAGCGTGTTTTTTGCAAAAGCAGCGGATATCCTCTGAATCGTTTTCATTACTACGTTCCGTATTGCTTTTCATTTTATAAATGGGTGATTGATTCAAAGTTGCAATGTTTTGTAAAACCACCTCCTGTTCACTCCTTCCATTTCAGAATTTCCTTATTATATCCGGGCTGATATAATAACTTGCTATTTAATGTCAGAGTTAGATTAGCGTGTACATCGATATCGTTACTTGCATTTTAGAATTCGGTATGATACTATTATGCTATTACAGAGTTTGTTGAAGGAGGTCGCTCATGATCAATACCAATCAACAAGCGCTCCTTGAACTGCTCAAGGCGTCGCTATTTGATACCGAACCGTCATTTCCCGAAGGAGTTGACTGGGATGCCGTGCTACAGGAAGCGAAGGATCAGACGGTCGTTGCACTGGCAGCGCCCTATGTTCCCTCGCAGGAGTCGGGAAAATGGCAAGTACCCGTCAAACAGAATACAGCGACTTTTCTAAATCTTCTCAATGAGCAGACAAATCTCATTCAGCTTTTTCAGGCTTCCAATATCCCTCTCGTGATCCTCAAAGGCTTTGCCGCCGCTATGTACTATCCCGCCCCGTTGAGGCGCTCAATGGGCGATGTTGACTTTTTGGTGCCGCCCGAGTATTTTGAAAAAGCGCGTAAGCTCATGGAAGAAAACGAATATGAGTTTTCTTCCAATCACGGTACCGATCGGGATTACAGCTACACAAAGCGCGGCGCTGTATTGGAGCTTCACCATCGTTACAGCGACGAGAAATGGGATATCGACCCCCTGATCCTCAAGAGCTTTCCCGACATCAGCACCCGTGAACTGTTCAACCACCGGTTTCCGGTTTTGCCCGAGATGGTCAACGGGCTGATCCTGCTCGATCATGTGCGCCACCATTTACAGGGCGGCCTCGGCATTCGCCAGGTCATCGACTGGATGATGTTTGTCCACGCGAATCTGAGTGACGAAAGCTGGAAAAGCAGTTTTTCAGATCTTGCGCTACAAGCGGGTCTGGAAACCCTTGCCATTACTATGACAAGTATGTGCAAGCAGTATTTCGGACTGCCCGATCCCATTACATGGTGCGATTCTGCCGAAGAAGCTACGACGCAAGAATTGCTCGAAGCCGTATTCAATTACGGTAACTTCGGCAGCAAACTGACGGAAGAAATACACCCTTCGGAATACATCACCATCAGCGCCCGTCGAATGGGACTGTTTCGCTTTTTACAAACAAGAGGTGAGCAGAACTGGAAGAACAGCCAAAAGCACCCTTTTCTGCGGCACTTTGCATGGCTGTATCAGATTTTCCGCTATTTCACGCGCGGAACCGCTGCCCTTTTGCGCGGCGAAAAAATCGCAAAGGGTATGTCGTCGGGTACGGAAAAGTTTGATTTATTGGAACGACTAGGGCTGAACCGTTGATCTAAAGACAGAGTACGATGGGTGATTGATTCAAAGTTGCGATATTTTGTAAAACCACCTCCGGTTCACTCCTTCTTTAGAAATTAATGATGATTATGTTTGTCTGAATCACCGGCGACCGCCATAAGGCACATCACGGTAATTCCAATAAAGCCTCCGACAAAGAGACCGATGAAAAAGCCTAACATCTATGTTCTCCTATCTTAAATAGTTCTATATTTACCAAATTCCCCTTAAAATCACTGTGTTTTTAAGGGAAAGAGAAAGCCAATAAGGGAATGTTCATTTGTTACTTGTCATTACTCATGATATTGATAATTACGTTCGGGTAGTTAAATAATTTAATCGTAATTAAGTGAATTGAGATTATATAATCTCGATTTTGAATTTGAATTTCGGGGTGCTGATGATTTCGTCAGCACCCCAATTATTATATTCTCTCGCACGTTACCTGATAGCGTGTTTTGCCCATACTTGCGCAGGTGAGCAATGTGAGCAGGTCTTTTCCCTTGACCAAGTAAATATCGTTGGTCTCAGTTGATAATATTTCCTTTTTAGAAACAACGCGATAATTCAGTGTACCGAAATAGGTCGTGATACTTACGCTGTCGCCCTTATCAAGATAAGGGATATTATCAAACACGATCCTGCCAAAATAACCGGTGTGACCGGCTAACGCGACGTTAGTGCTCTCACCGCCAATCGGGAGCGAGGTGTTCATCAAATGCGCCGCTCCCCAAGCCATTTTGTCCTCACTTGCGCCTAAGTAAATCGGCGCATTCAGATCAATCGACGGAGCGGTGATATAGCCGTAAACGCCGTCATATATTCCGTAGTCGGATAGATCCAGCGCTTCATCGGCAAAATCGGTATGCTCCATATCCTGATGCTCTTTCAAACGCTCGTTATAAGCTATGCTGTCGGCATAGAGCCTGTCGATATCCGCCTGATATACCACAGGATATTCGGAGATAATAACGCCGTTGTCGTCGATCAGATAACCGTCCTCATTGACTTCACCGTTTTCTTCCGCCTCTTCACGGCTGCCATCCTGCACATCATCAGCAACATGATCGAACCGTTCGGTGATCTCATCGTTCTTCTTCTGATTCTCTGTTTTGCTGATATCGGGATAGATAAAGACAACAAGGCTTGCAATAATCAGAATGACGGAAATAACGGCGCAGATCTTACGTTTCATGGCGTTTCCTCCGTTTCCGTATCAGGATAACCGTTACAAACATGATCGCCGTCACAAGCGGCACAGCACCCCAAATCAATGAGGTATTCACATTGTACTGTTTTGTTTCGGGTTCAGCTTCAATCGTATCGGATGGCGAGTTATCTCGCTCGCCTGTCACCAAAAGACGGTGCGTATTCACCGAGTATGGCGTACAGGTTACAAGCGTGACCAAATCTCTTCCTTTCTGCACCTCGAAATACTGTGTTTCCGAGGGCAGAACAACTTTTATATCCACTACTTTGTAGTTGAGTGTTTCTCCAAGGACGGTGACGGAAAAATGATCGCCGATCTCCACCTCTGTCAGTCTATCGAAGAAACGCTTTCCCGGATACGCCGTATGCGCGGAGATCACAGAATGGGATGATTCGCCGCCGACGGGAAAAGAGGCGAATGCCATATGAACGGCACCTTTTGTCAGCGTTTCTTTACTGTTGCCGTGAAAGAAGGGAAGATGGCAGTCGATTGACGGAATACTCACCGTCCCGATCTGACCGTCGCCCGTCACATTCAAGATACTGTTATACCGTTCGTCAGTCATGAAAGAGTCCGCGTCAAAGCTGTCCGAAAACACGTTGGACACCTCACGGTTATACTCCCTCGCCTCTGCGAGCTGCTCTGACCTTTCGGTCTGTGACAGGGTATCCACCGTATTGTTATACTGTGTGATGACGCTATCCGATAACATTTGATTGATCCATACGGACACCGTCGGATAGAGAAAAATGCCCACGGCAGCAATCAGGATGATCATTGAGATGATCGGTAATACTTTGTTTTTCATATCGTCACCGTCCACGGAAAAGGAGAACGATTACGCCGCCTTATTGTTTGACTTCTTCTTACGTCTGCTGATGAAGAAGACAGTACCGCCTGCGGCTAATAAGATGAATGCGATGGAATAAGCGATGATGTTGCCGTTACCGCCGGTCTGCGGCAGTACGGTCTTGGAGTTCTTTACATCAACACTTGTCAGACCGAGCTCAGGAGCAGATACGATATAGGTACCGTTCGTCAGCGTATCGCCGTAAGTGACCTTGATCTCAACGGGGATGATGTCGGTATACTTGTTGAAGCCGCTCGGAGCTTTGGTTTCTTTTACATAATAGGTGCCGCTCTCAAGGAGCATTTCTGTGTTATCCGCATTATGGAATACTACTACGCCGTCATTGTTGGAAGTGCCGGACGCAAGAGCGTTTTTCTCGTCCTTTGCGTCGGCTTCGGTCTTGTAAATGGAGAAGTCGGCACCGCTCAGCGGATTGCCCTTCTCGTCGATCTTGTTGACCTGAACCTTGAAGGTGTAGACATATACGGTGTTACCCTCGACCTTACCCTCGACATCATTCTTGTTGGTGTATTTCAGCTCAACAGCCTCGTTGGGGTTACCGGTGATCTTGGTGGTCGCGTACTTGTTCAGAACTGCGGAGTAGGTAGTCACTACATTCTCTGCGGCATAGAAATCATCCTTCCGGAGGTATTCCTTGTTCAGAGATACGGTGAAGTTGGTGTCCTTGCCTTCCTCGGCGGTAACATTAACGGTATAGTCCTTCGGATCGAGTGTAGCAAGCGTCTTATTGTCCGCGTCGACCAGCGTTACAACAAAGCTGTTCTGATTCAGCGTCAGTCCCTTGGACATCAGGTCGGTGATCACATAAGAGTTCAGCTTGAACTCGTGTTCGGGAACCTCATCGACTACGCCGAGAACGGAAGTGGTGATCTTAAAATCAACGGTATCTCCGATAGATACATCGGAGAAGTTTTCGTTACCGCGTGTAGAGTTGGTGATAACCTTATGGATCTCAGGCTGTTCGTCCTCTACCTTTGCCGCAAGATTAATGGCATCGATGGTAAAAGACCAACCATCCTCGGAGTAGTAAGGCAGCGCAAAACAAGAGTTAGTAACTGCCTTAACTCCTGCCGGAAAGTTGACGGCACGGACATAGTAGATGCCCTGTGCAAGATCGGACATAGTCTTCGTGTTACCGTCGGTATCGACGCCGTATTTACCGACAGAAGTCGCTCCGTTGAGCTCAGCGTCCTTATCCAGTGCGGAGAGGATCTTACCTCTGTCCGCCTCTTCAAAGTTGCCGTCAGCAATGGCAGCCTTTACAGCGGCGTCTTCGACCTTTACATCGTATTTGACGGTATAGGGATTGGTCGCGGTCACAAGATCGGCGATTTTGAACACTTCAAATTCGTAACCTGCCTTGTCGCAGTTCATGGTGATCGACACCTTCTTCGTGGTGTCGAGGGTGTTATCGCCCGCGGCGGCATTCGCCACAGGAATAGCGATCGCGGTGATCATAAAAATAGCCATAAGAATAGAAATTAAACGTTTTGTCATGATAAAGTTCCTCTCTTTGTTTTAGATTTTTTGATGCAGAGCATCGTTACTGCGAGCCCTGCCAGTGTGATAGAAATGATATAGAACATCAGGGAACCGCTTCCGCCTGTTTCAGGCATGACGATCTTGGCGTTCTCGACTTCGGCGGAAACGTCAAGCGTTTCGTTGCTTTCTTCTTTTATCTCGAACGGTATCTTCTCACCGTAAGGGATGAAGCCAAGCAAGGTCTCGGTTTCCTCAAAGTAATACTTGCCGATCGGCAGCTCCTCGATATGGATGGTGCCGTCATCGCCGGTTACATAGGTCGCCTTTTCCTCATCATCGGTCAGTTCCCAGAATATGTAGGTGTTGTCTTTGGAAATTGCCCCTACAGGCTTACCTTTTTCGGTATAGAGCCTGAAAGAAACGCCCTTCATCGGGTTGTCATCTGAATCCGTCTTGATAAGATTGATCGAACCTGTCACCAGCGTATTTTTCAGATTATAGCCGTCCACCTTAACGGTGTAACCGGATACAGGCTCCTCGCCGATGGTATAGGTGTACTCCTTGCCTCCGTCATGATATTGGTAAAGATTCTTGAAGCTGTACGACCAATCCTGATCCTTACCGGTTTCGACTTCATCGACCTTTGTGCCGTCGCGGTACAGATAGACCTTGATCTTTTCGGGGCGATATCCCATGACGTTTTCATAGTCCTTCCATGATTTAGTACCATCTACCGATACCTTGGCAGGAACATAGTGATTCATGAAATCGCAGATCAGATGATTTTTATCTTCGGGATCAGCCGCCATGCCACCGGTGCTGCTCTCGTAGTATTCGACAGCGCCCTCTTTGACCTCGTACTGATACTCATGGAAATGGTTTTCGATATTGATGTCAGCGTATCCTTTATCCAGATCGGCGAATTCATACTGCCAACCGGTGTCCTCGCTCATGGTATAGGAATCGAACAGCTCGTTATCCCGATAAAGCTCGATAGTCACGCTCTTGGGGCGTTTACCGTCACGATCATTATCATCATCCCACGTTTTCGTGCCGGATATTGTCACAGATTCAATGGATTCTTCATTCGATATAGGATAGTTATACATCACGGTATTGGTACTGCCGTCAAGGGTGATCTGACTGAGATATACCTGTTCATCCAGATAGAACTTCTCCGGGGCTTTCGTCTCCTGAATGGTCACTGTACCGAGAGGAAGACCGTAAGCATTGTTGATCGAATCATAGAACAGATCATCACCGGACGAACGGCAATCAGAATCATAGGCAATCACGCCGTTTTTATCGGTTCCAAACACCCATGATCTTGTCGGGGTAACTCCCGCAAGGTCTTCGACAGACTCGTAACGATCGTTATAGTAGTTGACCGTGTATTCAGCGCCGCCGATTCCGCGTCCTTCACCGCCGTTAGCCGCCTGCTTTTTCAGCAGAACAGAAATCGGCGTGATGATGGGCTTGTCCTCAAACTCCACTTCATAGGCTTCCTCCTGTAATTCATCGGCTTTCAGCTCCTTGATCTCGTCGGAAAGCTCAAAGCCATAGGGAGCCTTTGTTTCTTTGACATAATAGGTGCCCAGCTCGATATCGCTGATGGAAGAAACACCGTTTTCATCAGTCACGACGGTTGTATAAGCATTGGTGCCGTTTTCCGCGTCGGCTCTCGTCTTATAGACGGAAAACTCAGCACCTTCGAGGGTGTAAAGCGGATTACCGTCCGAGATCTCAGGCATAGACGACTTTTTGATGATCTTCGCACTGGACGATCCCTCCGGCTCATCCTTGACATTCAGAACCTTCAAATGATTCTCATCATTATTGATGGTAAATGTCATAGTATAAACGGTATTATCCATTTTGTACTTGCAGCCGGCAGGGATAACTGATTCCTTGACATAATAAGTACCGGGACCGAGTTCACGAAGCGTCGCGCGACTGCCGTTAGAGGTGTAGCCTACGCCGTTTTCATCCAGTTCAACATATCCGATGTAGTTACTGCCGCTGGGCGAAAAATCAGTTGAGCTTGTTGAGAACGAGTACCGAATCCCTTTGAAGGAATACTCCGGTTTACCGTTAGTCCATTCAGGCTTAGCGGATGACTTTTCGATCTTGCCGTACACGGTTTTAGGCTCATCACTTACACTCAGTACTACCGGCTGAGTCGTCGTGTGATTGCTTGTTACTTTTACCGTGTAGACTGTATCGTTCTTCTTGTAACTGCAATTCTTCGGGAGCCAGCCTTCTTTCACATAGTAGGTACCGGGTGGTAAGAACCGAAGCGTTGCGCGGCTGCCATCCTTTGAATGACCTTCACCGGCAGCATCCAGCTTGATGTAGCCGAGATAGTTGTTGCCGTTCGTATCAAAGTCGGTCTTGCTCTTGGAAACATAATACTCGATATCTTTAAATGAGTAGTTAGCGTTTCCATCGGTAAGATTCTTATTGGTAGAAGCCTTGACGATCTTGATATATCCGTGCGGAGCACCCTCCCACGACATCAGGGACTGTGATGCTGTTCCTTCCGGATAGAAATAGAAGATCTCATATTCTGCCGGTACATTTGGATAATAATCGGTTTTAGCAGCAAATGCCTTTACTGCATCGTTCCAATCATCCAAACAGTATGGGTTCACCTCACCCTGCTGCAGGTAATCAATGACGCTGTGTACAAAAGCATAAGCGCCGCCAACATTTCCGCTATCATCGAGTGCGCTTTGAATATCATCCCAATAGGTCTTTGATGACTTGTCATATTTTGCGCTTGACGAAGGTATGGTTGCGTCGTTATCCAGATAAAGCCAGTAAAACGCCTTTGCTCTCATAGCAGATTTGGACAAATAATACTTAGTAGCATTTTTGTATGTGCCTTTTGACGGAGTATTATTTGTAGACCAAGAACAGGTTGCGATTTTACCGTTGACTGTAAAGCGGTGCGTGTAGGTATAATACTCATTGACCCATATCGAATCGCCATAGTCTACGGTACAGTCGCCTTTTTCAGCGTAAGAATAGCTCACACCTTGAATGCCATCGTTTGCGGCAAATGCAGTCAATACACTTGAAGTCACAATCATCAGCAGCATAATAATTGCAATAGGAATTTTGATTAATCTTTTCAATAGTTTCTCTCCTTTCTGAAGATTTGGGTGTAGTGCAGCGCCGCATGAGAAATACGACGCTGCTTATTTTGTGTGATCAGTCGTCATCAAACTCAGCAGCCCGACGATAGCGGGAGATCAGCCTGAAAAAGTCTTCAAGGATCTCAACACTGTCATCCATAAAGGTATCCGCAAACGGTCTTTCGGTGAGCTTGTGGATTCTTTCGCACAACAGCAGAAAATCTGCATGAAGCTTTTCGCTATCGTCACACTCTTCGTCAAAACACAACGCAACATGACGGAGATACTCGCTTCTGGTCATACCGTAAGCCCGAGCATTCTGATCGATGATCTCTTTTTCGTCATCCGTAACATAGATGTTCACACGTTCGTTTCTCATAACGCTTTCTAAACCTCCTTCCTATAGATTCAGACATTATCCATTTCAAAGCCGTGTTTATCACGGTTTACTGATCAGGTAATGTCCTAAAGCAATACCGCACAATTCATTACATACGCCAGTATTCTGCGGTATTGCCTTAGGACATATCATGTCAGCGCTCTGCCGTCTGTCCTCATACATCTCTCACCTGTACAGAACAGGCGGCAAAGGCTTTGCTCATACTTATTCTCAATCCCCCTGAGCAAGGGAACATTCTATCGGTCTGCATAACCCATTGGAGTTTCACCACCGCGAGGATCACCCGCGGCCGCCCTCATTGCCTGCGACGGTTGTTATCACGCTCGGACTGTGACTGGACGGAAGTATCATTATCCTCGTACCCGGGTCTTCGCCTTCCTCATGTTTACCTCATGGGGTCTTAGCCTAAACAACGGATGTTGTTGCTTGCTACAGGTAGCTCGCCTCTTTATCGACTGATCGTCAATAAAGTGGGTACAAGATGTTAATAGATGCTGTATATTCTGTTTGAGGGCGTTCAGCTTAACTGAGCTGCGTTTTCAACCCCTTCACTACTTATTCCACACTTTTTTCGAAAATTATAAGTAGTTTTTCAAAAATTTTTTTATTTTTTTTATGACAGCGTTTTTCTTTTGGTTGATCGCAGGTTGAGTAATCCCGTATTCTTCTGCCAATTTCGCCTCTGTTACCGGTGTTTTAGAGAGAAACAATGAGTATATAAGATTAAATTCAGCATCAGAAAGTTTTGCCAGAGCACCCCGCAATATTTCCAATTCAATCTCGTACAGTGCTAAGTCCTCCACACTTTTCTCCGGTAAAGCCACAGTCTCTTCAACGGTAATATCTTCTTGATCATGTAATGGAGCATAAAGCGAAATCGTTTCAATCCCGGATTTCTGAACACACTGATTGACATACTGCTTTCTGCGCTCTCCAATACGCATCTTTTTAACCTGTTCGGGGCGAACCTCAATAAACACCTTTTCAATGATCGGTTCAGCAGGATGTTCGGGCTCATAACCCTCATCTTCTTTCATTGGCGACGGATGGTCTATCTCAAACCTCAAAAAACGATGCTTAATTCCTTTTTGGGCTTCTTTGTTCAGATAGTCATACGCTTCTATGCCGGTCAGCTTTTTAAAGCGTCTGGTCTTTTTCGGAGAAAAATAGGTTCCGTTCTCGTCTTCAAAATAGAATGTTTTCATAGTGTAATCTCCTTTGCTTTTTTGATATAAAAGGTTGATCAAAAAAGCGGAGATCACGGGTATTTTGCAAACGCGCAGAGCCACCATGTTATTTTCATGTTCTTGTCCTTCCGCCAAAGCAGACTCAGGGCAAGAACACAAAAAAGGTCTGACTACTTGCGTAACCAGACCTCTGAAAAAAGAGCGCACAAAGGTTAGGCTACACAGTTGCGTTTTTCTTTCCTTTCGGAGAAGTAAACACATATGTATCCTCGCCCTGATGTACACTCAGGCATTAGAATATTTGATTAATAAAACGTCGGTAAAACAAAAAAAGCCACCGACAAGATAAACTTATAGCTTTCACTATAATGCTTACCTTGCCGGTGGCCTCTCATTTATCTCTGGACTAACTACCGGTTAGTGTTTGGGCGAGACAATTCTCGCCACACGGTCAAGTGACCTAGAAAAGGACTTACGCAGTCTGTTTCATCTCAGCCTTTCCGTCGTGATGCCGTTGATTCTTTTATTATAAACCGTGAACAGATAATAAAGAAACGGTTGTCCTGAATCCTCTTTCATTCAGCCATGCACGCGCCTTTTTGACAACCGGTTCAGGCGCATCTTTGATATTGCAGATAGCCTTATATACGCTTGCCCAGAAAACCTCATCCGAATAGTTCTCTACTGGCACAATACTTGCGCATATATGCTTTTATCTTATCCTTATCAAGGCTGAACAATGCCTCGTTACGTTCTTGCACGAATCTTTGCAATGCTTTCATCCTATTCCTCCATTAATTTATAATATCATATTCTTCATAATTCGGCGCATAGATTTCTATCTGTTGGTGTCGTCTTCCGATAATCTTACGGACCATCTGTACGCCGCACCTCTCACATTTTGCTTTGATCTGATTCTTCTTGTCCTTTATCCCACATACTTCTGTCTTACAGTTTGGGCAATACCAAGAGTAGATCTTCCAATCTTGCAGCACTGCCTTCTCCTTTCTACGTCTTTGACAGAGACACTAACAAATTAGCATCACTTGTTCGATATATCGGTATTCGTTGAGTCCTTGCATATTTCATTATCTGAACTACGTTTCCGCAGCACTCACATTCCATCCATCCGTCTGTTTCCGCTAAGTTTAACGATTTATTCAATGTGTCACAGATCGGACATTTCACATCAACAGCATTCATATGAAACATCTCCTATCATGTTAAAGTATGTTTTTTAAAGAGCTTTGATAACGTGTCGGGCAACACCTTGCACTTGGAAGCTTTTTACTTTTATCACTTCTCCCGGATACTTCGCCTCATTCTCAAATTTTAGAATATATCGTCGTTCCGTTTCATCGAAACCAGCGTATCGCTTCAAAGTGTTTTGATTATCAGGATCCAGCGCAACGACTATATCACCTGTTTTTGCAGTACAATTACGCTCAATCACTATCAAATCATCTTCCTCGATTCCGGCGTCAACCATAGAATCGCCTTTGGCTCTGAGGATATAAAAATCCCCTTTGCCGAACAAAGAAACAGGCAGACTGACATACTCCTCGACAAACTCTTCCTCTTCTTCCGGAGAGCCACATTGAATTGAACCTACTAACGGGGCGGATATGTAGGCGGTTTTCATCTTAGCGCTCTTTGGAGCTGAAAGGATACCTCTGTCATATTCAAGTAATCCTCTGTTTTCCAACTCTTTCAGATATCGTTGCGTAGTTGAGCGGGGCACACCAACACCTGCGGATATCTGAATAATGGTCGGAGCTTCTCGATTGTCTTGATAATACTTACTAACGAATTTCATAATATCGTTCAAGTATGTCTGATTGAAAGGTCTCATATATCAGCACCTCAATTTCTTTTAATGGGATTTATTTTCCCACTACAATCATTATACTCATTTTCGGATGAATTTCAAGAGGGGATTTGCATTATAAAAGCGAGGTGCAACCAATCGGTTACACCTCGCATAAAGATAGTATTCATTTTTATAACGTTGATTATAAATTCAAGCGCGGTTCTGCAAGCGGCGAGAGTGCGGTTCAACCCCGTGTAGCTGTGGTTTTCGGAGCGGGATACTCAGTTCGATATTGAAACTCACCTTTCAAGCGAAGCGGTAGCAGCTGCTACCATCTTTGCGTACTCGCCTTTCACATCATCAGGACTATTTATATACACTCTGCCGCCAAAGCCAAAAATCCAACTGTACAACACATTTCCGACAGAAGTCACCGCTTTCAATTTTATGGATTTCTCGTCGTAAGCGGACACATCAACGTCTTTCCCGAATTTATCAATAATGGCGTCCATGAGGTCATTGTCACAAATCAGTTCAACCTGTTTGCGATCGCCGTTATACATCCGGAACATGGAATTCAGATATATATTTATATCAAAATCACCCGGCGGTTCATGCTGTTCTTCTAATAGGAGCTGTGGCGTTGTTACAATTCGATCCACGCGAAAGCTGCCAATGCTGCCGTGTTTTTCGGAATAACCGACAACATAATAATAATCGCCGTTCCATATCATTTTGTAAGGGCTGAACACATAAACCTCGCCGTCATGTTTAGCTATTCGCTCTTTGTTCCGGTTATATGTAGAATACTGAAATGAAACCTTCTTTTTATCATTTATGGCGTCGTTCAGAGACTCCATAATATAGTAAATCTTCTCATTGTCAGCCTTTATCCGATTTTCGACATCAACATTCCGAACTAACTTGGAAGCGTTAAACGGACTCGCCAACGAACTGAGCTTAGCCACCAATGCTGAACTCTTTACTTTCGGAATGAATCTGGCGGACTCTACAGCGTCGATCAACGCTTTCAGCTCCGGCAAGTCAAACCTTCTGCCAATCAGGTAATAACGGTTCTGTGTAGACTGCTCCACTTCTATTTCAATACCAAACGTTTGGAGCACCTTAATATCGTCGCTTACTGTTCTGCGCGAGGTAGAGATATCATATTGTTTTTCAAGCTGATCTATGATTTGAGCTATCGTCAAATAGTGTTCTTCGTCCGTCTGCTCATAAAGCATTTTTGCCACGTAGAACGGACGTAGTTTTGCTTTGATGTCCATAGACTCACTTCCATTATTACTTAGCAAGTATCAGTATTGATCATATTTTTGCTATATTCCGTCATCTATTCCCATACATCTTTTCATAATAATTCTGATACTCACCGCTAATGATCTCCTGCCACCATTCTTTGTTATCGAGATACCATTGGATCGTCTTTTTGATGCCATCTTCAAACTTTGTTTCCGGCAGCCATCCGAGTTCATTATGGATCTTCATAGGATCGATTGCATAGCGCAGATCATGGCCCTTGCGATCAGTAACATAGGTGATCAAGCTCTCGGGCTTACCAAGCTCTTTGCAAATCAGCTTGACGATATCGATGTTCGCCATTTCATTATGACCGCCGACGTTGTAAACCTCGCCGACTCTGCCCTTGTGGATGATCAGGTCAATCGCCTTACAGTGATCTTCCACATAGAGCCAATCGCGAACATTTTCACCTTTGCCGTAAACAGGAAGAGGCTTGTCTGCGAGAGCGTTCGCGATCATCAATGGGATCAGCTTTTCAGGGAAATGATAAGGTCCGTAGTTGTTAGAGCAGCGGCTCACAGTCACAGGCAAGCCATAGGTGCGGTGGTACGCAAGCACCAATAAATCCGCTCCTGCCTTAGACGAGCTGTAGGGGCTGCTTGTATGGATCGGTGTTTCCTCTGTAAAGAACAAATCAGGTCTATCAAGCGGCAGATCACCGTAGACTTCATCGGTACTTACTTGATGATAGCGCTGGATTCCATACTTGCGGCAAGCATCCATCAACACCTGAGTACCGAGAATATTGGTCTGCAAAAAGATCTCGGGGTTCTCGATCGAACGGTCAACATGACTTTCTGCAGCAAAATTGACCACGATATCGGGATGTTCTTCTTCGAAAAGCTTGTACACTGCTTCTCTGTCACAGATATCCGCCTTCACAAAGCGGAAATTCGGGTTATCCATCACGGATTTCAGCGTACTCAGATTGCCCGCATAGGTCAGCTTATCCAAGCAGATAATGCGATAATCCGGATGCTCTTTCAGCATATGAAAAATGAAGTTGGAGCCGATAAACCCAGCGCCGCCTGTCACGATAATTGTCATTGGTTCATAGCCTCCTCGGCTAACGAAATGATGTATTTTCCGTAGTCAGTCGTTTGCAATTCCTGACCGAGTTCCAACAACTGCTCTGCAGAAATAAAACCTCGGCGCCATGCGATTTCTTCGATGCATGAAACATAGTAGCCCTGTCTGGACTGCACCGCTTCTACATATTCGGCAGCATTCAACAAGCCCTGCGGTGTACCGGTATCAAGCCATGCGATACCGCGTCCGAGCAAGCTGACCTTCAACTTACCCATCTCAAGATATGCATTATTGACCGAGGTGATCTCGATCTCTCCGCGCGCTGATGGTTTGACGTTCTTTGCGATCTCAACGACCTGATTATCATAGAAATACAGTCCGGGAACAACGAAGCTCGACTTCGGCTTCTCGGGCTTTTCTTCAATGGAAATAACATTGTGATTCTCGTCGAATTCGACAACGCCAAATTCCTTCGGATTCTTGACAAGATATCCGAAAACAGTTGCGCCGTCAAGATCGCGGATAGCATTCTGCAGGGTGAGCGTCATATTCATACCGTAGAAGATATTATCACCGAGGATCAGGCAAACACTGTCGTCGCCAATGAAATCTGCACCGAGAATAAACGCATCGGCAAGTCCTCGAGGCGTATCCTGCACCTTGTATGTAATTGATACGCCGATCCTCGAACCGTCGCCGAGTAATCTCTCATACAGCGGCGTATCATCCGGCGTTGAAATAATCAGTATTTCGTTTATCCCGGCGAGCAACAACATCGACAGCGGATAATAGATCATCGGCTTGTCATATACCGGCAGCAGTTGCTTTGAAACCGCTACTGTCATCGGATATAATCTTGTCCCACGCCCTCCGGCAAGAATGATACCTTTCATAAAACCTCATTACAACAAATAAATAATGATTCCGATACTAATGATGGAAAGAAACAGTCTCTAATGAACTATATTTCAACTTGAGCGTTAGAGATGAGAATTGTCGCTCGTTACGTTCATAAAACCCCTAATGGCACAAAAAGAGACAGATCTGTATTAAACTATGTGTATATCGATAGCTGTGTGTACAAAAAGCAGAATTCAGCTACGCACTTTTCCGTTAAAGTGTTAACGTTTTTTGGTTTTCTAACACAGTGATTACCATAGTTACATGCCACCATACATTTACTCAAACAATACAATAATCATCTATCGTCGAATACGTAACCATATTAATACAATGTTTACCCCTCTTTGGATAGACACTATTTAATATTCAAATGAATAAACAAATATAAAAAGTCGAGATAAAATGTATTCCTATTTCCTCTGTACATTTCATATTCCTTTGTACGAGAGAGATTACATAACTTTTTCAGGCGACTAAGCCATCCTAATGATTTGAGACTCTCAAGCTCAGCCTCAAAATCCTTATGTTTTACAACGATTTCTTTAACTTCAGAATCTAATGTATCACCAAACAATTCAAGGTATCTCTGATAAGCATCTCGTTTGGTGAAAGGCCAAATAAACCATCTGCCAAAATCATAATGCGTAATCATAAACCAGTAACCCTTTTTTACGCCGCCACCTTCTGACCTCGAAAAAGATGATTCATGCCTTCTAAAATACACAAGTTTTTCATTTATTGATCCAATGTTTCCTGTCGCACCTGCACATAAAGCGCACCACTCATCACCTGCAAACATATCAGGCATAATTCTTTCTCTAAATGATTTTTTGCAAGCTATAGAGAATCCATGAGGGAACCCTTTTTTGTTGATAGCATCCAAAAGAAATTGATTCTTTGATTTATTCATAAACTCATCGTCGTACACATCTCTTAGAACTTTTAGGTTTTCATCTGTTACATATCCGTTACAAAATACATAATCTAAATTTTCATCAGACTCGAACTTCGATAAAAATGATTCAATAAATCGGCTATCCCATACATTATCTTGGTCAGAGATAAAAAGAATCTCACCGTTACAAAAGTGGAGACTTTCAACACAATTCTTAACAATTCCCAAATTCGTTCTATTAACATTTAATACATATGGAACATTTGAATTCCCCAGAGTTTCTTTTATTATTTCAACGGTATTATCATTTGAGCAGTCATCTGAAATAACAATCTCATCAGGCCTAATTGTCTGATTCAGAATACTTTCAAGTTGTTCTTTTATATATTTTTCTCCGTTGTACGTTATAATCCAAGCTGTTGTCGTGTATTTTTTCATGATAACCTCACATCATCTCTTGATAATTTCGCAAATATTATCAACCGATTCTAATTCCAAGTCTGCATACATCGGTAAGCAAATGACACTATTAGATATCTGTTTCGCTATCGGAGTTTTGTTATTATCTGTTGATTTGAGATTCTGATAACATTCAAATTCATTGGTTAGAGGATAAAAGTATTTTCTAGCAAAAATGTTTTCCTTTGCAAGTCTATCGAACACTTCATCTCTAGAATACTTATACCCGTCAAAAACGACAGGGAAATAAGCATAATTGTGTTTTACTTTTTTTCCAAAATGAAGCATCTTTATACCTTTTATTCCTTGAAAATGAGCTAAGTATCTTTCAAAAACAGCTTTCCTTTTTGTTATTTCTTCATCAATATGCCTTAAATTACAAAGGCCCATCGCAGCATGCGCTTCTGTCATTTTTGCATTGGTACCCACGATCGGCACACGCTCTTTTCCTTCCATGCCAAATTGACGTAATTGCGCAAACAAAGGATAAAGAGCATCATCAGAAAAGGTTAATCCACCACCCTCAAAGGTGTGAAAAACCTTTGTAGAATGAAAACTGAACATTGATATATCTCCGAGGTTCCCGACTCCTTTTCCATCGACCTCTACGCCGAAAGCATGTGCTGCATCATAAATGACTTTCAAATTAAACTTTTGCGCTATCTTTTCAATCGCTTTATAATCACATACCGAACCATATACATGGACAGGAATGATTGCCGATGTTTTTTCGGTAATCAGAGATTCGATTTTCTGAACGTCAATTGTATAATCATCTTCATTGATATCACAAAAAACCGGCGTCAATCCATTTCTGACAATAGCCTGAGTTGTTGACGCAAATGTAAACGGAGTCGTAATTACTTCTCCGGTCAAATGTAACGCTTTAATCGCCAATTCTAAAGCCATATGACCGTTAGAAAACAAAGAAACATATTTCACATGAAGATAATCACAGAGTTCTTTTTCTAATTTCTGATGCTTCGGTCCGGTATGTGTCAACCAACGGGTCTCCCACATATCTTTTATTTCTTCGCAGAACTCCTCATATGGCGGCATCGACGGTTGTACAACTTGTATCGGTTTCATTCTACTAATCTCCGTATCTCTTCCATCAGTTTTGATTGCCTTATAATCTCATCCATTCTCTGCCTGCGCGTTTCAGAATTCCGGATATATTCAGCAAAAAACTCTGCAGAATGCTGAAACTGATCATCCGGCTGAATGACTATTTCATGGGTATCATCCGTTTTCAGATGAATAACGGTTGACATTTCAGCGGTTGGAGTAAAAATTCTCGGAGTCTGCAAAACGCCCTTGCTTCCCCAAATCTCCAGCTCGCACTTATACGAATTATCCATACCGAACGAGATCTGCGCAGTCAGATTATCATCATTGATTAACGTTGCGCTGCCGAACACATCCACATCATGTCCTTTTGCAAAGCTTAGTGCAGCAGTAGCCACATGAGAATCTGTCCCCAAAAGAAGATGCGCCAGTCTGGTAGGATAGCCGCCGCAATCCAGCAACGCCCCGCCGCCCATCGAACGATGATACCTAAAATCACTTTCTCCTCTATATGGGAAACCGAACGCTGTCCTGATCAATCGTAATTCACCAAGAACGCCGTCAGCAATCAGTTTTTGGATCTCTTCGATTTGCTTATGATAAACAAACGCAAAATTCTCATGAACCGCAACATTCTTCTTGATTGCTCTATCAATCAACTTTGTCGTATGTGCATAAGAATCAGAAAAGGGTTTTTCCATCAAAAGATGTTTACCCGAATCAATCACTTCTTGCCCCCAGCGATAATGAAGTCCAGGCGGCAATGGGACATATACTGCATCGATATCAGTAGACTCCAGCATTGCACGATAACTGCGAAAAACCTTTCCGCCAAATGTATCCTGAAATCTCTTAGCTTTCGCTAACTCAACAGGAATTATTTCTGTATCACAAGAGTTTTCATTCCATTCTTTTGCCGATGCACAAGCAACTCCGACATATTCAACTATTGAACTTTTTTTGACAGCAGGCACAAATCTTCTGAATGCAATCTCAGAAGGCGCCAAAACTCCGATTCTGATCATATGATATCCTCATCTAATAAAGATAATAGATTTCTTAACTGAATATTCAAAACATTATTCACCTGACAAAGCATATTCAACGTTGTAAACGAACACCAGAAGTATCCGTCAGGTAGATCCGTTAACTCATCTTCGCCAATCTCCATGATAATATTTCTGTTCTGCTCATGATAGAAACGTCCGCCTTCTTCAGAGAGCAAAACATCTAGCTTTACGCCCTTTTTATCCGAACAATTACTGTAAAACAAATCAGAAACACAATCTTTTGGCGCTTCCGCACCATATTCAACTTGAATCGACGGAGCTAACTCAATTAGATCAAAACAACCGATTTCCGGCTTTGCGTGAACAAGAAATTGAGCGATACCATCAACCTTTTTGTATATCAAGCCAAAGGTTGCAATACCTTCCGCTTCAAACAGCGGTTGGCACCAATGCTTGACCTCTCTTCCTTCTATGCTGATATCACAGAAGATCATCTTGAATGGATAGGGATGCTTACATACGAACTCGCCTTCATCGTTAAACTCCCATTCTTTCAATTCAGAGAGCGGAATCAGTTTTGTATGTACATTGCTATGCATTTTGTAGTTGTTGATATAGTTAAAAATTTCTACATAGCTTTTGAGTAAGGGTCCTTCGTTCTCCCTTTTTAGTTTCGGAACAGCTTCTGGATACATTGCATACGGCAGACAAGCCATAACTGTTCGAGTATCCATATTAATAAGATTATCGTATTTCATTAATTCTTTAATCTGACCAAGGGTCAACCAACGAAAAATCTCATCTTCAGCTATATCATCTTCAACTAAAACAATCATATTTCGATTTCGTTTTCCCAAAAAGCGAGATGATTGTTCTGACTGGATTTGATCCACAATAATCTCATTTGGCTTTGCATTGATAAAATAATCTAAATATTCTGGTTTTCTTCCGCCGTGCTTCTGCATGAAATTGCTCCAAGTTGCTTGAATCGTAGGCGAAATCTGGACTTTATTAATGTTTCCGGGCTCTATTTTAGCCTGCATTAAAAAATATGCTACACCTTCAACTATTTTCATCAGCAATCCGAGATACCCAATTTCATTCTGAATAATAATTGGCTGTTGAATACAATTTCCTAAATTGTCATTAATCTCTATACCCGATATCGAGAAAAAATGACCTTTTGAATTACGAATGCAACCTTTATTATTATCATAATACCACGGCAAACAATCATTAAGTTGGGTTTTAATTATCTCAACGTGAGTCCGGTTATTCTGAAATCTTATCCACGAAAGCAAGTCGTCTATATTTTTTCGATTCCCAAGAGATTTTTTAATACTTGACGTAAAGTTTGAATAATACATACCTATCCTTTATTCTATAACTAGATATAGTTTTCTTTAGATAAAAACTGTTTTTCAAGTTCAATGATTTTATCTTTTCTTCTTTTCTTTATCATTTTTGCAGGTATCCCAGCAACAATAGTCCATTCTTCTGAAGAATTCTTAACAAGGCTCATTGAGCCAACTGCAGTGCCTTGTTTCAATTCAACTCCAGGCAGAACTGTGGATCCACTCCCTATGATAACGTGTTTCCCCACATATACAGCCTTACTCTCGACCTTTTTAAATGAATCGGGAATCATTGGATTTGTCAATCCTTCTCCCAAGTAATCATCAGAGATTGAGTAAATGCATACGCGCGATGAGATGTTAGCGAAGTCACTAATCATCACTCCTTTCTCGCCTCCGTAGATTGCTGAATAGGGAGCAATATGAATATAGTTACCAATTACAATATATCCGCTCAAAATACAAAAATCATCGATTCGAACATTATCTCCTATTTCTATCTTATCAGCTCCATATATTGATGCTTTTCTGCTGATAAAACAATTCTTTCCAATTGTTTTGAATCCGATCTCTCTTAGCTCTTTTTCTGAAAAAAAACTATTGTTCATATATTATAATCCTTTTCCATTTTCATTAACAAAAACACTAAAATAATACCCAAAGAATAATACTTCTTGTGAATTGTATGATTGGTAATTATAATTTGCAACACACAATTATATTTTTTCGACGGTAAAACCCAGTCTTTTATCTGAGCTCAAATTATTCTATAAGCAGGACCGAAGTAATATAATTAATACTATCCTTTTTGTATAAATCAATTTTAGAAATAATATCGCTCTTGGCTAATGGTTTTACCATTACTTTGTTTAACTCTTCTTCGCATTCAAAAGCTCTGTCAGAAAGGTTAAATCTATACAATAAATCTTTAAGTTTTTCAGAATTACTATCTCTAATTAATGTAGCAAATGGGATTTGATATTTAATCGAAAAAACAGTTCCATGAAAAGTATCGGTAATCACATAATCGGCATTCTTAAAATATGACAACATCGTAAAAGGATCTACACAACGGTATTCATCTGTAAAAGAATGTTTAATACCGATAGAAAGAGTCTTCTTCCCATGCTTTTGTGCGAATTTTTGAATCCATACAATTTCCTCATTTGAAAGTCTGCCAGAATACGCATAAACAATAATATAGTTTTTTAAATCAACACTTTGGGGAGTTTCTTCAGAAAAATCGTATATTAAAACTGGATCAACATGAACGTACGGTTTTATATCTGTCAATTCATTTACTATAGCTCTACTGTTTTCATCTCTTACCGAGATTTCTGTAAATCTTCTTAAGCAGTTAGAAACAATACTGCACGCATTATGGTTTTCTAACATTTGTAGCGTAGTATTTCCGAAAGAAGCTGCATATGTAAATAACTTTTTTGAGTCAATGTTTTCTCCAAACAGTTCCAAACTATATCCATATTGGATCTGATTTTGGACATAATTAAAAACCTCATCGCTTCCTATAAATAGGACATCTACATCTGTGTTGTAACAATAGTTTTCATTTACGCCGAGTAAAGGTAAATATTCCTTACAAAAAACATCACAAAAATGAACAAATGCGTCGTTTTGATCTTTTTCCCAAAGTGCTTTTTCACGAATTTTTTTTGATACCAAACGCAGTAAACCGCTTTTAATTTTTCGAGTTATTCGAATTTTCTTACTCGAAGTTGGTTGAGATAAATGCAAATCGGTGTGAAAGTCCAAAAATACAACATCACTTTCTGGATTCTGCTTTTCTATAACCGATTTTAATGCATATGCCTGCAGAAACGAGCCATAATTAATTACTCTTTGCATTGACATAATACCAATTTTCATATTATTCCCTCAGTACTTTTTTTATGGAACTCTTTATTGATGTTTTTATTTTGTTCTTAAATACTATCCTTTTATGATACTTAATATGTTTGCCATAAATAGATTCTACAGATTTTTCAAAACCATCTTTTGAATAAAGAGATAAGAAATCTTTCCTTACAATGGGCTTTTTCGAAGGCTTATTCAACTGCGCATTCCCTTTAATAGCCTCTGCAACTGTTCGTTCTTCCCAAAACAGATTGCAACTTGCCTTTTCAAAAAAAGCCTGACCTTTTTTTGTGTTTACTAAAACCAAAGAAATGGCTCCGGTATATGGATGTTCAAAAGGAATATCACTCCCTAAACCCCAAAAATCACCAATCGTTAGGTCTGAAACCCTATTAGGATTAGCATATTTACAAGAATAACAAGCTTCGTAATATGTTAAAGAATAAAAGAAAGATAATAAATAAGTGTCCGTTTCTCGATCATCAGCGAATATGAGATGACCATCTTTATAAGCTGAAAAAACATAAGAATTATCCTCACGAAAACTTATTTCTGTAACTGTCTTTCCTTTTTTATTTTCAATCATTTCAATGTGTTCATTTAAGTATTTCTGCGGAGGAGTACCATGGCAAATTAAATCCACTGTAATTAAATTCTCATATTCTTTTTGCAAATACATTTTCAAAGCAGCCACTTGACAAGGCAAAGCGATAAGAATCACTTTTTTGCATTCATCTAACAAAGACTTAATTTCCTTGTAAGTATTATTCATATCACTATGAACATACTTTGATTGTTTAAATTCTTTTATATGATTGTCATTGTGCCCTCTAATAATCACATTAAGATTTTCATCAAAGGCTGCGCCAAAACAATAGCCGGATTCTTTGAGGGTCTGCTGATAAAACACAGATGCGGCCCCTCCAGATGCACTGGTTTTCCTATCTTGTTCATCGTTGCTCCAAACGGCATAAGCATATAAAGGATAGCAAGAATCAATCTTATTCAACACATGACACACGCTATTACATCTTCCGCATTCTATACATAGCGAAGTATCAATCATCGGATAATTATATCCATATTCGTCTTCCTTATATGAAATACATTGTTTTGGGCATATATTGATGCAAGCTCCACAAGCAGTGCAATTTTCCTTATCACATAATTTCATGATTCACCTGTGCTTAATTTTTTGGTATAAAAGCGCTTTCTTTGCTTTAGCTCGATTTATCAAATAATCAAAAGTAGAATAATCAGGATTATATAATCTGATATATCGAATTCTTTCTTTTGCACACAAACTTTCATTATGTATTATTTGATATGTAAAATTTTCTTTTAGTGTTGTAAGCTCTTGATCATATAAATACTTGGCTTCAGGGTTGTATTTAGATGCTATATCACACAATAATTGTAAATTATACTCAGCTGATTCTATTCCATTTTTTCCATAATTAGACATCAAAGATGTATTTGTCGCTCTAATATAATGATATAATGTTGATGAAAAAGCATATACTTCGCTTAATTCAGCTTTTATAATATACTGTAAAACAAAGCGAAAATCTTCTCCCATAGAAATCGAAGTATCCATTCTTAAGTTGCTTTTTCTTATCACACTTACGTCAAACAGTTTATTTGCTAACGAAGTCAGATAGAGTTTGCTCCTTAATTCAAATGCCTTTCCTAAACTGACTAGTTCATTTTTGCCATACCAAGTATATTCAACGGGTGGAATTTCACTCTTCACGTCATGAAATGCTATCCCGCAAATAGGCATAGTATGGTACTTCTTGGCATAATATAACAGTTGTTCAATATACTTTTTATCAACATAATCATCACTATCTACAAAGCATAAATATTGCCCTTTTGCTGAATCGATTCCATTATTTCGTGTCGCTGATACTCCTAGGTTCTTGAAATTATTAATAACACTAATACAACTGAAGTTAGTGGCATACTCCTCGCATATAGCCAAACTGTCATCTTTAGAACAATCATTAACCAGTATTATTTCAATATTTTTATATGTCTGGCATAATAATGAGTCAACACATTTCTTTATAGTTTTTTCAGCATTATATACAGCAACTACTATACTTATTTTATCCATTATATTAGTAAGCCTTTCTCCTCGAACGCAGAAGAATAATATCTATGTAAGATTTACATGCTTTGCTCAAAATAATCATATTCTGTAAGGATTTATTAATCAAAAGAAGGAGTGGTTTCTAACTGTCGTTCATTTTTTATTCAACCATTATCCATATAAGTATTATTATGGCTATCTATTTTACATAACTTTATATCTCAATTATTCTTGATTATTCTAGTAGTGTTAAACCAACTCACATAATCGAAATCATCATAATACTTTTTTCCAATTCTATTCGGTACAAACTCAAAACAATCTCCAACTTCATTTTCATTCTCAAATCCGTGAATAAAAACTGCTGATTCCATTTCAGGATAACATTTATGGGTGAATACAGCTTTGTTTTTATAGGGCAAACTGTTAAAAGTTTTTAAATCGTCATATGTACATTTATCCCTATCACTAAAAAGAATATATAGATTATCATAGTTTATTCTTTTCTTTCGTTCTTCCCATTTTTGCTTCGCTTCAGTAAAGGATGAATAATGCTTAAAATACACACGCACATCATCTAATTCGCCGATTGGATAATTGATTCCTTCTTCAAATACTTTCTTTGGATTGAGACTCATATAATACTTCAAGTTAGCTAACATTTTCAAATAATCCTCTGGCTTCATCCAAAGATTGACAAATGGAGAATTAAACCGCATCCCGAGATCATGGAGAATAAAAGCTCCGTTGCAATTACTGGCTATCAACGAAAAATCATGATTCTTTAAACGCTGCTGATTGTGTTTATTTATTCTTTTACGTACAATCTGATTTAGTTTATTTCTAATTCTGCCCATAATAAGCATTCTCTCCATGCTTTCTAAAATAGTGTTTATCAAGCACATGTTGCATTAATGAACTGTTGGGATTAAGCTGGATTGACTTCATTGCCATTTCAGCAACAGTTTCCAATACAACTGCATGATAAACAGATTCCTCAGCGTTTTTTCCCCATGTAAAGGGGCCATGGTTCTTTACGAGAATAGCAGGGATTGCCAAGATATCAGCTCTTTGCTGGCAAAGCGTCTCAACGATCACTTTTCCGGTATTAATCTCATATGCTTCGTCAACTTCTTGTTTGCTTAACTCGCGAGTACATTGAATATCTCCATAAAAGTAATCTGCGTGCGTTGTACCAAGAGCCGGTATAGACATTCCAGCTTGCGCAAATGCAACAGCATTAATTGAATGAGTATGTGTCACACCGCCAATTTCGGGATAATTCCTATACAGTTCCAAATGCGTAGCAGTATCAGAAGACGGTTTCCACTTTCCTTCAACGACTTCACCTGTCTTAACATTGACTACCACCATGTCGTCAGATGTCATTTGCTCATATGCAACACCGGAAGGTTTAATTACAATATTTCCGGATCCGCGGTCAATACCGCTGACATTGCCCCATGTATAAATAACAATTCCGCGTTTATATAATTCTAAATTTGCTTCACATACTTCTTGTTTAAGTTGTTCTAACATCAGATTCCACTTCCATATATTTCCTTGACTATTCTATCCCATTCATCCATATCCCGAAGCTGATGCTCAATAATATCTCTTACAGCACCTTGCCCACCCTTGACAGGACTTACATAATCTGCAATTTCTTTGATTTCCGGGCAACTATCTGCCGGACATGCCACAAAACCAGCAAGTTGCATTGGCTGCCAATCATTTAAATCATCTCCGATATATCCAATCTGCTCTTTTTCCAAGCTGTTTTCGGACATAAATTCGCGAAGAAAGACGAGCTTATCTTTAACGTTTTGAAAGACATAATCAACTTTTAAATCATTCATTCTTCTTGCTGTCGCGGCACATTCTCTGCCGGTTAAAACTACTGTCTTTATACCAGCTTCTTTTGCAGCAAAAAAGCCTGCTGCGTCTTTGGTACAAAACTTTTTCAATTCATTGCCGTGCTCGTCATAATAAATGCCTGCATCTGTCAAAGTTCCGTCAACATCAATAATCAAATAGCTTATATTTTTAAAAGACATATTTATTCCTCAGTTATGTCATACGCAGACGGCGTTATAAATGTTACCGGCAGTTCCATCTTTCGAATCGCCTTTGCAACCGAGATATTGAAATTATGACCATGCTCGGTATATGTACGCAGATCATTTCTATAATAGTTTTTTCCGCCGATTGCATAACCATCTGCTCCGGCGATTGAAACATCTTGAACATTCATATCTTTTAACAACGTTAATAGCATCAACAAGCTATTGCAGCCTTGTTCAAAAGAACCGGATAAACGGTTGTAATTAATATGAAAATCTATTTGTTCCGCAGATAGATTTGAAGTTGCAATAACCTGACACGGAAAACTGTCAATTTTTGAGAGTCGCTTGTTATTACTGAAAAATCCATAATCACACTGATAATCCGCAGGAACAAAATTCACGGAAATCACCACAGGCTGTTTTTCGTTAATATACTGTGTTATTTCTTCTTTGTATGTTGAAATAGTTGAGCCGGGAGCAAGAAGAAGTATAGTCTTTCCCTCCAATTTTTGTCTCAGCCTTAGACGATCAGCGTTATCGTCAATTATGTTATTTAAGTATTCTTTATACAACTTGTCCGCGTATTCTTTATCAAAAGCGGTTTTTTTGCTGTGATCTATCCTTGCGAGAATTGTGTCAATTTCGCGATTGGTTAAATCACCCTTATTCAAATAGTGTTCAGCATAATTTCGATGCAAATTAAAGCGTGCCGAAAGAAAATATGCCGGTGTATATCCCCATTCGGTTTCTCCCTTCATCGGGGCGATATGATCCTGAATCGCGTCCATCATGAAGTCTATATCATAATTCTTATCAAAATACTCATTGACATAATCTGCAATCAACTCAATCGGCAAATTTCCGGGGATTCTTCCCATACCCATCAAGCTGCCGTCTACCGTAATGGAACGATTGAGGTGCTTATCCAAAAACTTCTGCGCCAAGCTGAAGCTCAATGACATATTCTCGTGAAGATGCAGCGCGACTCGAATAGACCTGTCCATATTGTGATCAACAAGGCTGACGATCCGATCCAAATCGCGGCGTTTCATGCTGCCGAAAGTATCGACTATAGAAAACTGATATGGATGAATCTCGTTGACTTGCTTTATAATCCACAAAAGCTGCTCATCGGAATATCCCATAATATTAATTGGATTAATGCTTAACTTATAGCCCTTATCCTTTACTTCACGGGCAAAATTCATACCTTCTTCGATATCATAGTCGTGGGCCGTAATGCGTATCATTTCAATGCCCTTTCCGCTGTACGGACTAAGCTTATTAATATCATAATTACTTCGCATCGCCATTCCGGAAAACATCGTATCACCACAATCATCCGGCAACAAACGGTTCAGTTCTTCAATTGTATTACAAACCGTAATATCAGATTGATAACCATCCACATTACGCAGAAACCCAACCTCGACAATATCCACGTTTGCCTTGACTAGAGTATGAATAATATCACGCGCCGTATTATAGCCCCAGTTCCAGTCGTTAATGTATCCACCATCGCGCAGGGTGCAGTCTAACAATTTCAAGTCTTTACTCATAGCGTGTTTGTTCCTTCATCATTCTTCTGACCATTTCTAAATCCTTTTGCGTATCCACCGACAACGAGTGACAGTCGGGTACTAAAGATAGCTTTAATTGTTTGCCGTAGTCTAGAAACCGCAGGGTATCAATCCCTTCGATTTGTTCAAAACGCCCCGGTACAGAGTTTTTATAGAAGTCAAGCATTTTCTTGTTATAGCCGATAATGCCGACATGTTTGTAATATTGGAAATCAATGGATTTGAACGGGTACGGAATCGGTGTACGCGACATATATAATGCGTTCATAGAATCATCAAATACCATTTTAATATTGGACGAATCCATCACCTGAGCCGGGTCATCAATTTGTGTGATGATATTCGTGCCGAACTCTACATTCTGCGGCACATTTTCAGGAATTGCCGCAATAATCGCATCGGTATTCATCAACGGTTCGTCACCGTTAAGCTGTACATAAAAATCAGCTGCAGTTGTCTCCGAAACCTCCTGTAAACGCATAGCACCATTCGGATGATTGGAAGATGTCATTATGACCGGAATCTCATATTGCTTGCATACAGACTGAATTCTTTCATCGTCTGTAGCTACAATTATTTCATCCAGTTGTTTCACTTGACTAACGCGCTTATATACCCACCAAATCATAGGATATCCTAAAATATCCTTCAAAGGTTTTCCGGGCAATCGCGTAGACGCGTATCGTGCGGGTATAATGCCTACTACTCTCATATGTACTCCGTTACTTTACGATTTCATCAAAATTCACGCGCTCAAACACTTCTAACTTTCCGCCGCGTGTTGCGTTAAAAACGCGAAATGTTCCGAGCTTACGACTGAGCTGCTCAACATCACAAAAAGCAAGAGTCGGCGCCCTCATATCATGGACGACCTGATCCTTGATATCAGTATCATAATCATCTACAAAGTAGTCCTTTACGCTCTTATCTTCTACCACATTACCGTTAAGGTCAATTGACTTGGAATAATTATGGTCTATCCCCAAAAGGAATATCTCGGTAAATCCCATATAGATTGCAAACTGGATACAGGTTGTTGTCACGGTTCCCCGACAGCGGACGCTGTGAGCACAGTCAAGTGATAATCCAAATGAATCTTTCAGTTCTGAATAGTAATCCATCCAAAAATATTGAGCGTTAATAATGTCGATGTTTTCATACCAGTTCAAATTAATGGGTATGAACTTTATCTTTGCGTCAATTTTTTCAACATCTTTGACTGTATCCTTAAGAATAAGAATATCCTCACTGATATAAAAAGTAGGTCTCCATTGCGTTTGAGGGAAGAGTTTGAACACACGATTCATTGCAAATGTTGGAATTCCAGTGGCTGCTATACGATTCAGATCTTCTGCTGTTAAGCTGGGACCATTGCCAATTACAAAACATTTTTCTCCTTTGTATGAATTCTTTAACGTTTGAATCCTTTTTCCATATTTTGTTGTTTCAAAACAGCTGCTCATCCTCGTCTGTCTATGACTCCGAATCGATCTAAGTGGATGTATCATTTAACCCCTCGCTTTTTTTATTATGTTTATTATCTTTCGAATTGGAGCTCTAAGAATGTCTTTTTCATAATCATTCATTATTACAATCCAATTAAATATAACAAAAATAGCAGTGTAAACTATCACTCCCAAAAAGAATAATGCCCAATTATCAAAAGATATAAATCGTTTTACTATTATAAACAAGCATGCTTGTACTATAGGAAATACAAATAGCTTTCCAGTTTCTTTCCAAAAACGCGGTATTTCCAAGCCTATTTTTTTCCAATAATACCAGTTCAGCATAATACCTTGCCCTAGAATAGTAGCTCCACACGTAACTAATGCTGCACCGATTATACCCATAGGTTTAACTAGTATAATAGTACCTACAACATTAATAGCTGCAATTAAAAGAAGCGTTAAGGATCTGAAACGATGCTTGTTTTGCGCAATAATCACATTCATAGCAACATTTTGTATCAAAGGAATACACGACGGTATCATCACCAATAAGGCTACCCAATAGGCTTCTTCATATCCTTCACCCGCCCATAATGCAATGAATTCGGGACCAAATACAATAAAGCCTGAACACACGATAGAAACAATATAGCACTGTAATCTCCCAACTCGTATCATTATATCGGTAAGTTCAGTATTGCTCGCCCCCTTGAATACCAACATATTAATTCTGGGCGTAAGAACACTCAATAGCCCTACAGAAAAGCTCATCATCATTGTGTTAAAAGTCATTCCGATATTATAGATCGCAACACCTATCGTTGCCAATGCTGGTACAGCTCCAATAATCATGGTGTCCGTTGAATTATACAATTGAGTAACTACTTGTGCTATAAATATCCACATTGAAAATGTAAGAATTTCCTTTATTAGATATTTTGGCATATGTTTGTAGTCGGGACGAATCTTTATTGTTCTTCTTACATAGAACCAATAAACTACTCTAACAATCACCGTGAGGATTAATGAAGAAATCGCTATTCCGATTGATTTAAATCCCATATATAATACGAACAAGTTTGCAATCGGAATGCCTATTGTAAGCATAATATTTATAATCTGAATAAACAAAAACTTTTCATGACTGGTAACTACTGCATTATAAGGAACACAGATAAAATTAACCGCAGTTGTAAAGCTTAATATAGCAACAAGGATTCTCAATTCATCCAGTTGGCCCGGTTCGGTCAAAGAGTTTCCGTAAACTATACCAATCACTAATACAATTCCAAGGCCTGCAACTAATGTTATTCCTGCTATTACCCTAAAGATTACAGTAAATAAAGCCATTACGCCTTCTTCGCCTTGTTTATCACCTTCTGCGCGATATTTTGTCAGATAGCGTACAACAGCAGAACCTATTCCAAATGAAATTAGCGATAGATAACTGGTTACACTTCCCGCGAGTTTATATAAACCATATTCACTTTGCCCTAACAAATCGAGCATAATTGGAGTGTAGAACATAGGTATTAAAGTACCTATTGCCATATTAACATACGACAGTACAACTCCCTGTCTCAATTGACTCTTTGCCATTTATTTACGCTCTCCCAATAATATAATTACTTTACCCGCTGAGCAGGAACTCCAGCAATAGTTATACCTGGGTCTAAAAACGACTTATTAACAACCGCATTTGCTCCGATTGTAATATTATCGGCTATCTGAACATCTCCTATAATTATTGCTCCAAATCCCACATCTACATTGTCTCCTATTATAGGGCATTTATTTGTTTTTCCGTTGTTTCCGATACAATTATTCCCATGCAAATGACAGTTCTTTCCAACTTTTGCTGCTGGATTAACTACAACACAGCCACAATGATAAATATTTAGTCCTTCATCAAAGCAATTTGGTTCCATACAAAAGCCAAGTTGTCTTCCAAGTTTATTTCTCTTTCTTTCATAGAACAACGCTATTGCCTTAGTAGCAAATGATATCCTATCTTGGTTTCGATAGAATTCCTCTTTACGTAAACACTTTAGATAAACATAAATATAATATCTAGGATCTCTAACCTTTTTCATGTATTTAATATGTTTCTCTCTGTTTTCAAGGAACAGATTAGAGTTATCTTTTTCTATACAAGCTATTAACTCTAGTTTTGTTTTTATCATAAGTACCTCATTGTTTTTTACATATATAACCATAATATGTTAGTTTCCCGTCTGAACATTCTTCAAAACTCATTCTCCATGAAAGTTTAAAAAAATAAGTATTTGAACAATTCACTAACTCATAGTACTCTTTTTGATTATATATCCTGTTCATTCGATTTTGTAATTCTTCAATCAGCGGATTATTATATGGCAATTCATCCATCAAAAGCCGTGCTTTTTTATTGTTTTCATATATTAAAAGGAAGATGTAATCAACCAATAAATAGTCAATCAAATAGTCGTGTTTTTTCCAATACGCGAAAAATAAATCTTTAGCTGCTTTTTGTATAATACATCCCTTTTGACAACCATTCAAAAAAGATGTCCATCGATATTGCGATACATATCCAGAATCGCAGATATCTCTTTTACATGTAAAAAACTCACATAAAAAAGTCGATTCCGGTATTTTATTTGGGATAAAAACGGTTGCATCTATCCATAGACCACCATATTCTGCTAACAAAGTCATTCTTAGTATATCGGAAAACTGTGCATGTGAGATGATTCCTCTATTATACTTCATTTGAATATAATCAGGGAAATCATAATACTTTGATAAATTGTTAGATGTCAGAATGTGCACCGGATGGTTAGTGGATTCTTTAATGCTGTTGATGCATTTTTTTACAATTATTGGTGCATTATCGTATCCCTGCATCCAAAAAACCCAAACTGGAGAATGCTTATCATAATGGCATTCACTTTGATAATCGTCATATTGTTCTAATACCTCGCTAAACTCATTATTGAGTTTAACGGTTATTTTTTTCTGTACCCGTTTGCTAGCTTTTGCACCTATAACAGTACCGTGCAAGGATGATGAAAGAAAGCGGTTAAAACCAATACTTATATTGTGTTGTTTTATGTCTTTATAAAACAATTTGCTTGGCAAAATGATTCTATTATTCAGTTTGGATTTTAGCCCCATAATGAACCTCGCATTAACTATGTAAAATGTTTTTAATACGGCAAATAAAATCTAGCCCAAAAGGTGAATTGGACACGCGATGGAAAATAGCGGATTTTTTATCTATATCTTTGACATCATCTTTACATACAACCACTGATCTTCTCAACTGCTTGATTTTATTTCGATACAGAGATTTACTATCAACCTCAATGTGATTTAATAATTCCTGATACTGAAACATACAGCAAGAGCTGAAAGAAAGCTTTGCCTTACTGTACAAACTAGGATATTTCTTCTCAACGAATTCCATACGTCCTTTCACACCATCAAGCATATCCAAGTGTCTAATGTTGAAGCTCCCCATAATGCTTTCTTTACGCTGATAATAATAGTAACACTGTCTCTGCAAGTAGACTATTTTTTCAGCTCTATCTATCGCTCTATATGTAAAGAATTCATCCTCATGAAGCTTTCCTTTTGGAAAGAGCAATCCTTCTAATATACTTCTGTTATAAACCTTATTCCATGCAACAGTTTTTACGCCCACATCATCAATAGTGTTTTCTATTGCTTTTTCTGAATCTAAAACAATATAGTCTTGCGATAAGTCCGGTACAAAATTGCTTGAAGTTACCTCTATGATATTGAACACACCAATTTGTGATTTGGTTAAAAAAATTTTCTCCATTACTAAAGAATATGTTTCTAAATCAATCCAATCATCACTATCAACAAATGCGATATACTCCCCACTCGCAATTCGCATTCCAGCGTTTCTTGCATCTGATAGTCCACCGTTTTTTTTGTGGACTACTCTAATACGTTTATCTTTTTTCCCCCAATTATCACATATACAAGGACAATTATCAGGTGAACCATCGTCAACCAATATGATCTCCAAGTTTGAATATGTTTGATTTACAAGGCTATTAATACAGCGTTCAAGATAATCTTCCACTTTATAAATTGGAACAATTATGCTAATTAATGGATTGATGCTCATTTTATTTCACTTCGTACCTATTGTCCGTTCCCTTCAGTTTGGAATACGCTTTATGAAAACATCTATATAACATAGGCGATAACAAACAAAGTTTATACCTGATTAATAATGATTTGCTTCGAGCGCTATCATAAAATGGCTCTTTGATGTTTTTCAACTCTTCTCTACACATCTTGATGTATTCATCAATATACCTTTCTTTGTTAGGATTCTTCATTGATGCACCGTTAATGTATAAACTAGCTAATCTACCATATATAATACTTGACAACTTTTTATTGTCTTTCACGTCTTCCAAAATAGTTTTTTGCACATTGATCGGATCGTATAGCTTGTTACGATTAACTCCGGAAGTTGCAGCAGAGTTAACTCGCAACATATAATGATATGGACAGATATCTTGATATACAGAACAATTTGAAGCCTTAAAAAAGTAATAATTCATCAATAAATCCTCATTGATTTTTATACTTGTATCAATCAAACCACTATTAATAATATCATTTACAATAGATGCCTTATATAACTTATTCCAAAGACCTGGCTCAACAAAATATCCAGTTAATAAATCGTATAATCCCTGTTCGTTATTTTGCTTTACTATTCTATTAGTATTGTAATAATAATCAACTCGACTAGGAAACACCATTTGGTATCCGCAATGAGATATGTCTGCATTACTCTCCAAAGCGTTTTCCAATAGCATTTCATACATCTTCGGTTCAATGTAATCATCTCCGTCAACGAAACCAATCCATTCACCAGATGCAACTTTTATTCCTGCAACGCGTGCACTTGTAACTCCACCATTGTCTTTGTGAATAACCTTAATGCGACTATCTTCAGTAGCAAGTTTATCCAACACCTCACTACACCCGTCTGTAGAGCCATCGTCTACAAGTATGATCTCGATATTACTGTATAATTGCGAGCAAATACTTTTTACTGTTTTTTCAATATACTGTTTTATGTTATATACCGGTACTACCACCGAGATTTTTATGGTATTCATCAATCTATATAACCAATCTTCCCTGATAACTCATCTTTTTGTTTTAATCGTAATTCTAACGAGATTTTTTTCCTAAGCGTATAGCTTTCATCATAAACTGGTGACGTAGTCATACGTTGTTCTTCTTTCTCCAAATATTCATCCAAGGTACAAATTATTCGTGCGGGTGAACCCACTACTACTGAATTATTAGGAACATCATGAGTTACTGTACTGTTTGCTCCAATAACCACATCATCTCCAATTGTTACACCTGGTAGAATAACAGATTCAGCGCCAATAAAAACTCTATTCCCGATATTGACTCTTCCTATTTTTGTATAATTCAAAAACGGTTTCGTGCTAGCATCATGGCAGAGAATATGTACTCGAGGAGCGATGGTTACATCATCGCCAATTTCTATCAACCAACAGTGGCTTGGATCCAAAATAACACCATTTAGTCGATTGAAATTCTTGCCAATAGTCATCCCCATTGAAATCAATTTTTCTGTTGTGTACTCGCCTCGTAAACGGTAAACTAGTTCCTTAATAAAACTCATAATCATCCTTTATAATGAAAGCAACATGTTTTCTACAGCTTTCACAGTTTTATCTGTGCTGAATTCTTTGCCTCTTATTTGAGCTTGCATTTTATAATGTGATAGTAATTTGGGATCCTCTAAGAGATTCTTGATTCCACAATACAATGCATTTTCATTATTATCAGTCACCACACCATATTCATTGTTATTTCCCAACAATTCTTTCATTCCAGAAACATCAACAGTACATACTGGTGTTCCTACAATTAATGACTCAGTAACAGCTGTGGAAAAACCTTCTGAGAGTGAACTACATACATACAAATCGCATTTTGAAACATATTTATATGGATTCGTTTGGTAACCAAGAAAAATAAAAGAATTAGATAAAGAATTTTGCAATAAATACGATTCAATTTCCTTCTTTTGAGAACCAATTCCCAATATAAAGATTCTATTTTTTATTCCATCGTCGATTAATTTTTTATGTATTCTTGCAAGTCTATCGAACCCTTTTACTGGTTCAATTTTACCAACAGAACAGATATTCCAACATTTTTCGCTGCCTATCTTTTCTTCAATTGGCATAAGTGATTGTTTAAGAATCTGTTCTGTTTCATTGGTATTATATAAAACCTCTACTTGTTTATGAAAATCCATTGTATTACAAAAAGATTCCATTACCCATTTAGAAACACAAACTATATTATCAAACTTTCCGAAAAGTGTTTTTGCCTCACTAAAATTGCGAAAGCCAACCGAAGCTGTTTTGGAAGTATCAAAGCAACAGTGTATCCAACACACTAGCTTTGTATTTTCATCTTTACACCCAGCTACTATTCTTGCAGAAACTCCTTCCAAATATGAAATCACTATATCATACTGATCAGTTACAAAATGTCTATACAACGTTTCCGGTTTAAATAGTTTTAGTACCTGGCTATTCCCCTTAAATGATTTAGTATAACAATGCTTTAGCCTAATATGATCTTTCAAGAATTGCTCATTCACGCCTCCGCCGAACAATACCTGAACAGTAATATCAAATTTAGTTCTATCCAAATTATTTACAACGTTGACAAGAACCTTTTCTGCGCCACCAACACCTAAATCATGAATAAAAAATAAAACCTTTTTTTTCATTTTGACTCCAAATAGATTTTTTAATTGGAATGATTTATATCGTTATATGAAAGGACATTTATGTTTTTAATATTTTGAACCCTATCTATCCTAATACCAGACAGAGAATCAATTGGAATACCATTTTTTAAGATTGGATGGCACATAACCTCATAATACTCGCCATCTATAAGTTTTTCACTATTATCAACAAATGTTTTTATATCATATAAGTATTGTATAGGATTAGTTATTTGTCTGTTTATAAATGACTTATATTTCTTTTTTATGAGTGATTCATTAAAGGAAGAGACTCTCTTTCTAACAGTTTTAAAATTGTATTCTTTTAGCAACGGTTTTAGTGCTGATAAAAAAACATACCATGTATGTATAGATTGATGAGAATCAATATGGAACTCATTGAAACCTGCATCACGATACCAGTTCATTTGAGCTTTAATCTCTCTAGTCAAACTTTCCTGTGTCCGTGCATCCAAAGTATTAGAAGATGTAAAATATCTTTTAAATTTGCTTATTTTTGTTTCAAACATTCCGTTTTTATTACAAAATATTCTTTCAGATCGTATTTGTTCTGTTAATGGATACCCTTCTCGTAAATTCAAATGTAGCCCTACACAATCAAAAAAGTTGTTTTCCCGAGAAATATCAATTGCCTTTTGCGAGCCAGGCATATTTGTCATTATAGTTGTATTACTTATTAGCCCATTATTAAAGCAATAAACAATAGCCTCATTTACGGAATCATTAATGCCAAAATCATCGGCATTTATAATCACATTTATCATTCTATTTCTCCATTCGTTTGTTTTTTACAATAACAAATAATGTAAACAGTATTCCTATCGGATACACAAGAAGAGTTAATAGTTTTTGAGGAGAATTCGCAATACAAGGTTTTTTTGATAATATACACGAAGAAACATAGTGTATTGATTTCTTTATTCTAAACTTTAATGGTGCATTCTTGTACGACAATTCAAGCAATCTCATTACGCGAAAACTATTAGGACTTCTTAAATACTGTTTAAAAACAGTTGCTGTCATCCCATCTGGTTGATAATCTATCACACATAATACTTCGTTGAGCGTCAGAAAATCATATTTTTCACATATTTTAAGATGAAGAAAATGTGGGTTGAAATCTTTTTCATCAGAAAAAGACTCGGTTAGTTCATCTGGAAATATCGCCGCTTTGTATAAGTTTGTTCGAACAACATTTTTCCAATCAACATCTTTTACAATAGCCTTACCCAAATAGGTGTCTATCAAGTTTATTGATTTAATTTCATTTGGGAATCTTTCTCCAATGATTGTTCCGTCTTCTAAGGTATTTAATCCGATTATACCGGCATAATTCTTTTGATCACAGCGCTTCCAGAATCGTAATATGCTCTCTATAGCGTTATCTGTCAAATAATCATCGCTATCTACACAAACACATAATTCTGTTTTAATAGCATTAATTGCTGTTATATATCCTGAATACAAACCACCGTTCTCTTTATATATATATTCTATTTCAAAAGATTTTTCCTTTTGTTCCCATTCTCTTACAAGTATACCGGTATTATCGGTAGATCCGTCATCAATAATTAACCATAAAAAATCTTTACAACTCTGTCGTTGTAACGATTGATAACAACGTTCTAATAGATTGGCTCTATTATATGTAGGTGTAAATACTGTCAATTTTTTCATCATTTTGACCTTCGTGAATAAAGTTTTAAGAGATGCATCATAGTGGAGAACCCAAAAATTCTATTAATCCAGTACACAATTTTTACTTTTTTGTTAAGATGATATTTTAGCAACCACCTATAACTTTTCATCTGTTTCACTAACGGTTTAGTTCTCGGGTCACTCTCACACAACAAAGAAACTTTTAAAAAAGTTATATATTGGTATGACACATAATTATAATACAACAAATCTCTTTCTTTAGGAAGAACACAATCATCTTCAGCTTCAATGCATCTAATTATATTATCAGACAGCATTTTTAGATTCTCGTATTTTATTGTGTGAACAATTGAATCTGTTCTCTGTCTATATATATAAAAACTATTTGGGTATACTGCAACACTATTAACCTTCTTTAATAACCTAGCGCTCCAATCTATATCCTCCGAAGTTATCCCTTCAACAAAGAATAATTTGGAATTATGTATTACTTCCCTTCTCGTTGCCTTACAACACGCCGAAGAAACATAAAAACCGTTAGAGAGCAAATGATACATTGTTTCATCAAATCCCATATTAGTTGGCAATTCATCCTGAATTGTAATACCTTTCCCGTTATCACCTATTCCATCTTGGTACTCTCTATAACCAAAGCAAATAAAATCTGGTTTTTGGTGGGTTAATTTTGCAATATTCATTAGTGCATCAGAATCATTCCAATAATCATCGCTATCAAGAAATAATATATACTCTCCTTTAGCTAATCTTAATCCTGTGTTCCTGGCAGAGGATAATCCGCCGTTTTCTTTATGTATCACATTAATTCGTGAATCCATGTCAGAATAATTATCACATATTTTTGAAGAATAATCTTTAGAGCCATCATCTACCAAAACCATCTCCCAATTTTGATACGATTGCAATAAGACGCTTTCAATGCATTGCTCTAAATAATCTTCTACATTGTAAACAGGAATAATAATACTAAACATAACTGCCATATCTAAAACGCTCCAGAATATAAACTATAAGCAAAATACACTAAGTAGAAAAGCACAAAAAACAGCCTTAGATTTTTAGAAGTTTTTTCAGTAAATACATTGGTCACTAGATAAGGAATCAAAAGTAAATTAAACAAGTTAGTATATATCGGCAAGCGTCCAGTACCGACTCCGTTTGTGAATGTAGCTACAAAATATATCAACACTGTAAATACCGACATATTTACAGAAAAATTGATTAGCTGATTGTTTTTTTGTGCTATTTGTTTCCTCCCAATAAATGCTAACGCAACGGGTATTGCACTTATGAAAATACGTATAGGATTTGATCCATTGTCATTTTTTAATATCTCTTCACCAAGTATATCAGTGTTATTAATAAAAACAAACAAAGCAATTACAAATACAATAAAGCTTAAAATTACACCTTTTTTCCATGGTTCAAACAACACAACTAAAAAGATAGGTAACATCATTACAGCAGAAGAATGTATGGTTATAGCAAGTAAAATGATTAACAAAGTCGGAATCAATTTCTTTTTTACCAATAGAGGTGTTGCAGCGAATATGATACAAGCCGCTAGAAATTGTCTTATTCCATTCATCATCCAGCCATTATAAACTCCTGATGCTGTAAACAGAAAAACAGACAACACATAATCTTCTGAATATTTTCTGTAAACCAAAACAAGTGGAATGCTTTGCATTAGCGCCACGATGATTCTAAAGGCAGTTCGATCACTTCCAAAAATCGACTTAATCAATATTTGGATAATAGTAAAACCGGGTCCTTTATCAGTCCACCAGTTTTGAAACACCTGCGAAAACGTTAAATCTAATTCTTCATAGTTTTTTAGATAAAGCCATATATCAGATCGAACCTCACCTAAAGAGACAAATAGAAATAAAGGCAAAAAAGTAATAGCTGCAAACAATAAACTATAGCGTTCAGTTTCTTGTCCTAATACAGTTTCTTTTCTTTTTAGTTTTGTGGCAGATGCAACAAAAGCAACAAGTCCAATCCACAGCAGAAGTCCTATATCACTCTTAATACCCATTTAACCCTTCCAAATCTATTTAAAGTAAATATCTTCCAATTCTTTTCTAACTGATGTGAAGCAATAGTTTATTGCGAAATCATAAGCATTCTTTTTGATTAGATTCACATCATTTACGTTGTCAAACAAAAACAAAACACATTTTGCCATGCTTTTATAATCATCCATATTGACAAGGAAACCATTTTCGCCATTCTTGACCAGCTCTTTATGCCCACGGTTATTGCTTGCAACAACCGGATTAGCGGAAAGCATAGATTCGACAATGTTCAGTGGCAAGCCTTCCCGGTAGCTACACGCAACAAGAATATCAATAATATGTTGATAGTCCTGCAAGTGTGTGCAATAGCCAAGCATTTTAATATTATTCTCTAAGCCGCAGATTTTGATTTCATTTTCAAGATTCTGTTGCTCGGGACCATTGCCGGCAATAAATAGGATTGCATCAGGATACTCCTTTACAATCTTTTGCATGGCATGAATTGCCATTTTCTGGTTTTTGTTGGGCAAAAGCTCGCCAACACAAAGCAACAACTTTTGTTTTACGCCATAACCCATTTCTTTGCGTAAACGCAGTTTTTCAGCCTCATCAACAGGATAATAGCGTTTTTCATCCACGCCGACGCCGTGGATATGTTCTATCTGACAATGGAATTTTCTTTTCGCAAGGAAATAATCCTCCTGCGTGATGGTAATGAGCTTATCGCACTTGCGTGAAAAGTACTTCTCTATCGGATAGAAGATTATCCAATTTTTCTTCGGTGCACCATTGTAGAAATGGAATCCGTGCGCAGTATAGAATACCTTTGCGCCTCGCTTACGAGCCTTCTTAGCTGCAAGACGCGTTACGATCCCGCCCATCGGGGTATTACAGTGAATCACATCATAGTTATCTTCATCAAGTATCTTTTTTAACTGCTTTAGAGCCTTGTAATTATCAATACTTTTCGGTGAGCGGGAAAACGGAATGTCAAATACCTTGTCGACAAAATCTAACTTCAAGCCGTTCTTCTCGGCAAGATTGTTCCGAGCCGCAACATGTACCTCACACCCGTGAGCGTGGAGCACCTCAACCAAAGGCTTATGAAACTGGCAAATGTGACTCTGCACTGTCGCAGTCAACAAAACTTTCATATGTATACCTATTTATTCTTTTATCTTAGATATATAAAACATTGTACGAAACTTAAAATAGAGCTTTTCCATCCAAATTCGATAGCCATGAAAATATAAGTTTGGAATCTCAACTTCCGCGTCTACAACATCATGGTTCATATATGACATGATTCTCTTATGAACAGAATCTGATTTTCTTTCATCGTGCGGAAAACTTAAAAACAGCTCTAATATCTTTCTGTTATTCATAGGCATAGTAACTCTATGATACAATTGCTGTGAGGAAATAACAGAAACGCCCCAACACCCCATACGGATTTCCCAATAAAACAAATCTGTATGTTCGAAATTGTAAAGTGGTTTTTCCAAACCAATTTCTTTTAAGAATTCAGCATATTTTTTATCTGACCATCGCAATAATTCCGGGTGGCCAAAAAACCTTGTTTGAAAAACACTTGCATTTCGTTCGTTCAAAACTTCAGGCATTTTAATTTCATACTTTCGTTCAAAAAACACTCTTGCAACTTCTGATGCCCACGATTTTAGTTCTATATCATAAGCATCTAAATCATGTAAAAATATATATTTCCTTATCTCGTTATCCGCAAGATTAACATAATAATTTGTATTATGCTGCAACAACTTTTTTATGAATTCAAAATCCTCAAAACAATTATTATCCTCCGGAATATGATATAGCGTATGTGTTAATCCAAGGTTATCACAGATTTTTTTGGCGCCTTCCGCGTCAACTAATTCTTGAGGTTTAGAGTGAAAACTAAAGTATGAGAATTTATCATATAGCCCGTTTGCACAAGCCAAAGTCGTTTTACTGTCAGTTCCGCCAGAAAGGGAAATCGCACAACGATCCCACTTCTTTGAACAACATTCTATACCGTTATGGATTAATTCACCTATCCTTTGGATGTTCTCCTCCTTTTCCGAATCGGTAGCAAATTCAGGGTGGTTCTGTATTGGATAAAAACGTTTGACAGAAAAATTTCCATCATACAACATATATGTGTTTGCTCCAAGTCTCTTTAATTCATCATATGGCGTTACATTCCCAGGCAAATGTCTATTACCAATATTATAACACTTTGCCCGAACCAATTTCTCAACATTTGAATTCATTTTCAAATCACAAAGATCTGCAACAAGTTGAGGATGCTCAGTTACATATATCTGATTATTAACTCTACCAAAATAACACCCAGTCAGAGAACACGCATCTTGACAAGCAATAATTTTTCCATTATCAAAAATTATAATTATATGTAAACCTGTAAACTCAGAAACCTTGTCAAAATATTGATCTATCCCTTTCTTATATGCTTCAATTAAATCGTCACATAGTTCTTCTTCTTTATACTTCTTATCAAAAGGGTTATAAGCATGTCCAATAATAACAGCAGTTATACTGTTATGAGTTTTAATATATACAGTTTGTTTTTCTTGGACATAAAGATAGTAATTATCTACCTGTTTTTCATTCCAAATATTGTAAAACGGATATCCCGAAATATTATCAATTCTTTTATCTGTTAAAAGATAACCTCTTCGAAAAAGCATTTCGCGGTATTTTTCGTTTTTGTCAAGCACCGATTTGATTTCATCTTTAAAGATTTTAACTGACACAATTAACCCTCCGCAATCCATTTAATATAGCTTTGTTCAATCTGTCCCCATTTCTCTCGCCGACAAAGCTGTTGTGAGGGGTGAGGATGATGTTTTGTTTGTCCCAAAGGGGACTATCTTCGCTCAGCGGTTCGTCTTCGAAGACGTCGAGGACGGCTCCGCCGAGGTTGTCGATATGATTCAACAGTGCTTCTGTATCAACGATTGCGCCGCGGGCAATATTGACGAGTACCGCGGTGCTTTTCAGAAGGCTGAAGCGTTCTTCATTCATTAGATGCTTTGTCTGCTCTGTCAGCGGCAGGGTCAGGATGATAACGTCCGCAGCGCTTAGTGCATTGTTAAGCTGACTGAGCGGCAGCATCTCGCTATACAGGCTGTCATCGCGCGGGAACAGATCCACGCCGATGACCTCACAGCCGAACACCGCAAAGCGCTTCGCACACTCGTTGCCAACGCTGCCGCAGCCGATAATCAGCACCTTTTTGCTGGATAGCTCCAGCAGCCCGCGATGCTTTTCCCAGAGATGCTGCTTCTGGTTCTCTCGGAAAAACGCCGCCTGTTTATAGAGCTGTAGCACGCCGCAGAGCGCGAACTCCGCCATCGGGATGCTGTACACGCCTCTGGCATTATGTATCTCAATACCATGCGACTTGACGTAGTCCATATCGACGCGGTCAAAGCCGGCGCTGGTGAGCTGAATATATCTGAGGTTCGTGAACTTCTCGATCGGGTGCGTCAGGAACAGTCCGTTGCAGATCACGCCCTCGACCCAATCAAAAGGACAGGGCAGATCGTCCTTCTCGAACTGCATGAAGCACACGCTGTGACCCATTGTTTCAAGCTCGGATATGCAGTTTTTTCCATCGTTCCAAGCGCCTGTCACCAGCAGATTCATCTTATCCCTCACATATCGATCGGACTCTCTTTGCCACTTCACGCTCATTCTCACGGAAGTAGCTGATCTTTTCCTCGCACTCTTTTTCAAGCTCTCGGATCTCCTTCACACCGTCGATAAACGTCGAGCTGACGATACCGATGTGCTTGACCTTCTCGAGATTGCAGAAGCTGCGCGAGAGGATCGCGCTTGACGATCCGAGGCGGTAGTGCTCACGGATGATGTACTCGCTGGGCAGCATGCCGTTGCCGAGCGAGGCGATCCCGCCGAAGCCGTAGGGGATGCCTTTGAGCTTGCACGTCAAGCACAGCTTCTCAACCGTGCCGTCGGCGAGCAGTTCAAACATAAACTTTTTGTTATATCCAAGGCTCAAATCATTCAAGCCGATGTAGATTTCGTCGATTCCGGGGATTTCCAGAATCTCGTCCAGCGCCTCCGCGGATGCGGGGGTTTCGATCAGGAGCATGGTTTTTGCTCTGCCGTCGACCATTTCGACGAAGGACTTGACCTCGCCGACCGACTGAATAAAGGGAAGCATGATGATATCTGCGCCCGCCTTGACGGTTGCGTCGATCTCCTCCTGGGAGGAGGTGTATTCACCGGTCGCTTCATGAATCGGGTTGACGCGCACGAGCACCTCGGCGGATTCGACCGCCGCTTTGATCGCCTTGATATCCGCGATCGTGTGGTGATTCTTGACGGAATCCAGACCGCCCTGGCGTGCCGCCTTGCCGATGTACTCCATGTCGACAAAGATCCTGTCGACTCCGGATGACTCGGCGATCTGCGCGATCTCCGTTCGATTCGTTATGTACATCAACTTTAAAGGCATAGTCCCAAATCCTTACTGCTTTTTTACTGTCTCGCCCGTGTTGGCGTTATCTGCGTTTGTGAATATCTTGAAGATCGTCATGAAGAAGATCTTGAAATCAAGCCCGAATGAAATATGATCGACGTACCAGACGTTCAGCTCGATGCGCTTGTGCCACTCGACTTCCTTGCGGCCGTTCACCTGCGCCCAGCCGGTCAGACCCGGTCGGACGTCGAACATCCTGAGCTGTTCCTTGGTGTATTCCTCAATCGGCCACGGATGGTAGGTCAGCGGCGGTCGGGGACCGATCAGCGACATCTCACCTTTCAGGACATTGATAAACTGCGGAAGTTCATCAATACTGGTCGCCCGGATAACACGACCGACCTTTGTCACGCGGGCGTCACCCTTGCCGGAATAGACGCCAGAACCGGTATGTTCAGCATTTACGCACATGGAACGGAATTTGATAATTTTGAACACCTTGCCACCAAGTCCGAGACGATCTTGTTTGAACAGAACAGGACCGGGTGATTCGATCTTGATCAGCAACGCAACGATCAACATCGGAATCGCGCCGATGATCAACACGAGAAGCGCTAAAATGATATCGATGATTCTTTTTATAACTCGATTGTACATAGTTACCTCTCATTTGACTGTTTTCCTCGAAATGGCGCAAAAACGCATATTAATCTATTTTATCTTATATATGATACTACAAAACTACCAATATGTCAATTTCTTTACGAAAAAGATTCATACAGCAAATTCAAGTAAATGTTGAAATTTTTGTAAAAAAGAACATAAAGAACATAAAAACTCTCGAAACAGCATTTACCGCTTCGAGAGTTAGGGTTCAATAATTGATCAAACCTAATTATTCTATTTATCGAACAACTTCAACGACGAATAAATTCTCTTCCTATCGGCGGCTTCTTTGAACATTTGCTTAGTGCCGGAGGATTTGCGTTTGCCGGTGAGGAGCAGGGCGATGTACTTGCCGGCCTCGGCGAGATAGCCGATTGGGAGCAGGGCTTTATGCTTTCCTAAAGTCTTGTAGCCTCTGCGAACTTTATCGTTCATTGTTTTGAAGCCCTGACGTAGGATGCCGCTCTTTCCGATGGTGCCCTCGCTGCGGTCGGAGATATACTTGATCTCGCGGTAGCGATTCATGTCCTTCGTGCCGAAGTTGCCGCCGCTCAGGATATCGTTCATCAAGCCCTCGAGCGTCGTGTCGTCCAGTTTATGGCTCTCCACAGCCTCCAGCGTCCAAACTCTGTTCGGCGCGCCGAGGTAACGGATGCCGAGCAGGGTCAGCGCCTGTGCAAAGCGCCATAATCCAAAGCGCTTGAGCTTCTTCTCGAAGATCTCGCGGAACTCCGCGTCGCTCAACGTGGAGGCAAACACCGCCCAGTCGCAGAGGTGGCGCAGTCCGACACCCTCGCTGGTTAGGTGGGAAGCGGTATGCAGGAGCATGATCAATCCGTGATGGAATTTGTCCGGAAGGCGGCATGTTGAGCCGTCGACCTCAGCGGATTCGGCAGTCGGGATCGTCTTGTCCATTTCTGCCCTGATCAGCTCTCCGATCTCGTTGTTCGGAATGCCGTTGACGCTGTGGTGCAGCTCCCAGATGCTCATCGGCGGGCGCGTGTAGGCGATATGGATGCCGTCGTCCTCTTCTCCGTGATCGACCTTGAAACCGATGCTCTCGAGCAGCTTGCCCGCCTGAGAAACATTCTCTTTTGCTACGAGGAAGTCCACGTCGCCCATCGAGCGCAGATTCGGCTCGGGATAGTACATAGCAGAGGCTAAGCCCTTCATCGCAACATAAGGCATTTCGTTGGAAGTCATCAGCTCATGGAGCTCGCTGTGCTCGGCAAAATTCTGCGTGCCGGCAATTGCATAGCGGAAGAATTCTTCACTACATTCGTTATACTGTTTGTCGGTAAGTTTCTCCTGTAGCTGTCTGTCCAAGATGGAGAACGCCAAAGGATAGACCGCCTGTGCCTTGCTCTCGTCGACGAGCGGCATGAGCTGTTCAGCCGCTACGTCAGGCGCATTCATATCGAACAAAGCTGCGCTGATTGCCTGTAACAACAGGCTTTGCACATCATTCATCCGGCGATCTCCTTTCCCTTAATATATTTGTTTATTGTGCCGATAATCACGCCTTATTCAGCCATTCAACAAAATCAAAATCCTTATCAGCAGGACATTTACCTGTCCATTGACTTTTTTCTGTTAAGTATGGTCTCATAATGTGATCTTTTTTATAATTTGAAATCTGTATGACATTTTCTAATTCTGGATACTCATTTGCAGTAAGAATGACTTTTCCTCGACATGGAATTTTATTGAATTCTATAAGATCCTCATACTCCGCATCAGCAATGTCATCAAATATCAAAAAAATATTTTTATAGTTTATACGTTGCTTTCGCTTTTCCCATGCTTCATTTGCTGCTTGAAATGATGAATAGTGGTTAAATACAAGCTCAACATCTCCCACCATACCTGCAGGATAGGGAAATCTTTCATCTTTTGTCTCTCTCAGTTCATGAGAAATATAGTGTTTTAGGTTACTAATAAACTTCAAATACTCTTTCTTACTCGGAAAAAGCATATTGATTGTAGGGGATCTAAACTGCAATCCAAGCCTGTGATAAATCAAACCCGCATAACAGTTCGGAGAAAACAAAGAAAAATCTGTATTTTTGTTCCGCTTTCGAAGTTTTAGAAAATAGAAATGCTCATAAAGCTTACGAAAAGCTGCAATAAACTTGTGTTGTTGAGCTAAAGCTTTTCTCCAAACACTTCCTAGTCTGTCCTGTTTGTTTGTTTGTTTGTTTGTTTGTCAAGCATTATCATCCTTTTCCTTTATCATGTCAAGTCTTTTTTTATGAAAAATATTTTTCTCCATAATAGTGTCAGAAGATATGCACTACTGCCTATGGCTGTTCCGACGGTGTTGCAGATTGCATCATCAGTTTCTGCCATGCCGAGGTGAGCGAAATACTGGATGGCTTCAACAGTGATAGGCAGCAACAGTCCAGCCAATATCGTCAGCAAAATACGTTTCCTTGTACTTCCGCCAAATATAAACGGCAGGGATAATCCCAATGGCACAAAGAGAAACACATTCATCAGCATGGAGCGGTAAAATTCCGGCTGGATCTTCGCTCGCTCAAAGGATGAGAACGGGATAAAATCTGCTCCTGCGCCGCTCTCACTGCGTGTCAATACTGTAACATACAGGATTGCTCCTACCGCGATCACTGCCAAGACAGCTCCGATTATCCGTATATACTTGCAAAAAGCCGCACCGATCACCGACCATACCAACAACAAGATCGGTATAGTTATAAGGATTGTTGAGATATCCAATATGTAGATTCTGTGAAAAAAGTTACCCATAGCGACTCCTGAATAACATATTTGAATATTATATCATAATATCTCGGATTTGTCATTAGAATAATATAATCTTTCTTATCTTTTTGATTGACCCTTTTTTGACTGTAAATTATAGATAATTCTTGATTTTATAGGTTCCGCCCTGCACATCATATCTCAGCGTAGAGCCATCGGAGTATTCTACAAGGCAAGCACAATGACCTCCGGAGACCATTATGTTTGTATATATATTATAAGTGACCAAGTGACGTTCGCAGGTCTGATTCGGTTCGCCGCCGGGGTACAAAAGCATGGAGGTCAAACCGAGATCACGCGCGGCAAAGGCAACATAATCAGCTCCGATATTGCAATAGACTTGTGTATAGCTGTAGTTTTTAGCAACATACTGAGCAAATGCTTTCAACTTTTCCTGTTGTGTCATATTTGAAGTCCAACATTTCTTTTCGATGAAGTGTACTTCGTTGATCGTTTCCTCAACGCTTTGATGGTTCTCAGTCAATGCGACTGTCACTTCACATTTTTTGAGCAATACACCCCTATAGCTATAACATCCCTGATAGATGAGGATTATGCAATGATGCGATTTTAAAAACGCACATTTTGCTATCGTTGCTTATTGCAAATTATTACACCATATGATACAATGAAATCGGCGAACAACTGAATCAAGTGCCATTGCTGGGTTTGTGGGTTTACTATAGGTAAAAACACAAGCTCTAATATCGCATTCTCAGTAATGGTAGATAGTTGTTCGCCGCAATCGAGCAATGTGTTTTTCGGCACGCACTCGTTGCGTGCTTTTTTTATGGTGTGAAAAATGATCGAGAAAGATAAAACGGCGGTGTTCATCGGCAACAGAGATTGCTATAAAATCGATAAAGCGATAATCGAGCAGGCAATAATACAAGCGATAGAAAGCGGTATCACCTGTTTTCTCAACGGAGGTCAGGGATACTTTGATAAAACCTGTGCATTGATTCTTCACGGATTGAAGACACGTTACCCCGACATCAGGAGTATCCTTGTAATCCCGTACCGAGACTTTTGGATCTTCAATAAAGATATTTTCGATGAGATCGTCTATCCGTTTGAGGCGCGTATAGAATCGCTGCTAAACTACAAAAGTGCGATTCCGTTAAGGAACCGCGTTATGGTTGAAGCCGCAAGTATCGCAATTTGCTATGTCAAGCGTGTCGGCGGCGGTTCTTGGAAAACACTACAATTTGCAAAACAACAAAATCTAAAAATCATTGATTTGACTGCATAAGTAAAAACACGGCTCCGGGAACAAATCCCAGAGCCGTGTTTTCTTAATGGAAATGATTATACGCTCTTTCAGCGTTGTTTGCCCTGCGGTTATCCTCGTTGGCGTAATCGCCACATCGTTCATAAACTCGCTCAAAGGCTATCGCCGCCGTGCGGGTATCACTTTGCAGAAATTCGATATATGTGATACCGCCGTAGTTGCCTCCGTAATTGGCAAAAGCGGATTGTATCGTCTGTTTCAGATAATCGCATTGAGCGATAACTGTCGAGCCCTTAAATCCGGGAGGCGTATATCTTAGACACCACTGGCAGAGACCATAGAATTCATCACCGTTATAGTGCCCAACAATATCCCAATCAAGGTCTAAGGTGTCTCCGCCGCACTCTCGCATCATATTACCGATGATTCCTGCGGCAACGCTGTCGGAGTATCCGTAGCTTTTCAGGCGCATCCATACCTGTGACGCTACATCGCCCGAACCTCCAGAGCTGCTATTCGACTCGTAGAAGCCGTAACCGAGTATCTCATGATAACCGACAGAATATGACAATTCCTGACACTTATCGCTGGCATTACCTTCGATCGTGTATACTCTACCACCCTCGACTTTTTCAACAATGCCTGTATGGTCGCCGCTGCCGTCGAGACCGTCATCATCCCAATCAAAGAAGATAATCATACCGGGCAAGGGTTCTGCTGAACCGTCAATCCACTGTCCCTTTGATTTGAACCAGTTTACGCCGTCATCGACAACGGAATACTTCGGAATAACTCCCGCGTCAATATATCCGCACTCATTGGCACACCAAGAAACAAAACAACAGCACCATTCAACACGCGAGCCAAAACCGTACCAAGACCAATATGGCTGACCGCCGACGTTGCCGATCTGT
>OCVV011358405.1_pt1 | contig 54640 bp, 42 predicted proteins | sample 1539721 | NCBI WGS metagenome assembly OCVV01 (sample SAMN02144230, study PRJEB22623) | gut metagenome | biome: sheep rumen | host: Ovis aries | place: New Zealand
TAATTTTAGCTTCGCTGAAGTTACCGGGCACTCGGAAATGAAATAAAAGCAAGCTTTCATTTTGCATTTCTCTCGTTTTTGCGTAATTTTGCAACAGATAATACGCGCACGTGTATAATAAAGTGAAAATTAATATAGCTATATAAAAAATGGATTACAACTTCAGAGACATTGAGAAGAAATGGCAACAAAACTGGGTTGAGAACAAAACCTACAAAGTTACCGAAGACAACAACAAAAAGAAATTCTATGTGCTCAACATGTTCCCCTACCCTTCTGGCGCAGGTTTGCATGTGGGTCACCCTTTAGGATATATCGCATCTGATATCTATGCTCGCTACAAACGTCAGCAGGGATTTAATGTGCTGAACCCTATGGGATACGACGCTTATGGTTTACCAGCTGAACAGTATGCTATCCAGACAGGTCAACACCCTGCTATTACAACAGATGCAAACATAGCACACTATCGTGAGCAGTTGGACAAGATTGGGTTCTGCTTTGACTGGGATCGCGAAGTGCGCACATGTGACCCAAAGTACTACCATTGGACACAGTGGGCATTCCAAAAGATGTTCAACTCATTCTATTGCAATAAATGCCAAAGTGCAAAACCAATAGAAAAACTCATTGAACGCTTTGAGAAAAAAGGAACAGAAGGTATGGATATTGCTCAGGGCGAAGAACTTTCATTCACAGCTGAAGAATGGAAGGCTATGAGCGATGTTGAGAAGCAGAAAACCTTGATGAACTATCGTATAGCTTATCTTGGAGAAACTGTTGTTAACTGGTGTCCTGGTTTGGGAACTGTATTGGCTAACGACGAGGTGGTTAATGGTGTTTCTGAACGTGGTGGTTATCCTGTTGTACAGAAGAAGATGCAGCAATGGTGTCTTCGTGTATCGGCTTATGCACAGCGCTTGCTCGACGGATTGAATACTGTTGACTGGAGCGATTCTATCACAGAAACACAGAAAAACTGGATTGGTCGTTCTGAGGGAACAGAAGTTGAATTTACCGTAAAGGATTCAGATAAGCACTTTACTATCTTCACAACTCGTGCAGATACTATGTTTGGTGTAACCTTCATGGTTTTGGCTCCAGAGAGCGAGCTTGTTGCCGAACTTACAACTGCAGAGCAGAAGGAAGAAGTTGAGAAATATCTCGACTACGTGAAGAAGCGCACAGAACTTGAACGTATGTCTGACCGCAAGGTAACAGGTGTTTTCTCTGGTAGTTACGGCGTTAATCCATTCACAGGCGAAGCTATTCCTATCTGGATTTCAGAATATGTTTTAGCTGGTTATGGTACAGGTGCTATTATGGCTGTACCTGCTCACGATAGTCGTGACTATGCTTTCGCAAAGCATTTTAACCTGCCTATCATCCCATTGATTGAAGGTGCAGATGTAAGTGAAGAGAGCTTTGATGCTAAAGAGGGAATTGTTAGCAACTCTCCTGCTCCAGGCAAAGAAAGCATTGACGGTTTCTCTCTCAACGGCCTTACTGTTAAGGAAGCTATTGCTGCAACAAAGAAATTCGTTACAGAAAAGGGTATTGGTCGTGTGAAGGTAAACTATCGTTTGCGTGATGCTATCTTCTCTCGCCAACGCTATTGGGGTGAGCCATTCCCTGTATATTACAAGGATGGTATGCCACAGATGGTACCAGAAGAGTGTCTGCCACTGGAGTTGCCTGAAATAGATAAATATGAGCCTACAGAGAGCGGTGAGCCACCATTGGGTCGTGCTAAGAAATGGGCTTTCGACATAGAGAAGAAAGAAGTTGTTGACAAGAGTTTGGTTGACAACAAAACAGTATTCCCACTCGAATTGAACACAATGCCTGGCTTTGCTGGTTCAAGTGCATACTATCTGCGCTATATGGATCCTGCTAACGACAATGCTATTGTAGGCAAGGAAGCAGATGAATACTGGCAGAATGTTGATCTTTATGTAGGTGGCACAGAGCATGCTACAGGTCACTTGATTTACAGTCGTTTCTGGAACAAGTTCCTTTTCGATATGGGTGTAAGCTGCAAGGAAGAACCATTCCAGAAGCTTGTTAACCAGGGTATGATACAGGGACGTTCAAACTTTGTTTATCGTGTAAACAGCGATGATCACAGCAAAGCTCCTGTATTTGTTTCAAAGGGTTTGAAAGACCAATACGACACAACTCCTATCCACGTATGGGTGAACCTGGTAAAGAACGACATTCTTGATGTTGAAGCATTTAAGAACTGGCGTCCTGAATACAACAACGCAGAGTTCATACTTGAAGATGGTAAATACACTTGCGGATGGGCTATCGAGAAGATGTCGAAGTCAATGTATAACGTTGTAAACCCAGACGATATCATTGCTGAATATGGTGCCGACACATTGCGCCTGTACGAGATGTTCCTTGGTCCTGTTGAAGCAAGTAAGCCTTGGGACACAAATGGTATTGATGGTTGTTTCCGTTTCTTGAAGAAGTTCTGGAATCTTTATTGGGAGAAGGGAACAGACAACATCGTTGCTGATGAAGAGGCTAAGCCTGAAAGTTTGAAGACTGTTCATAAACTTATCAAGAAGGTTTCAGAGGATATTGAGAAGTTCTCATACAACACATCTATCTCGGCATTCATGATTGCAGTAAACGAATTAGGACAGCAGAAATGTCACAACCATGAACTTTTGAAGCAGCTGACAATTCTTATTGCACCATTTGCTCCTCACATTGCAGAAGAACTTTATCACCTCATGGGTGGTGAAGGAACCGTTTGTGATGCACAATGGCCTACCTATGATGAGAAATATCTTGTTGAAAGCGAGATGCAACTTACTATCAGCTTTAACGGAAAAGCTCGTTTCCAGATGAGTTTCCCTGCTGATGCAAATAACGATCAGATTCAAGAAGCTGTTTTAAATGACGAAAAGAGTAAAAAATATCTTGAAGGCTTCCAAATTCTGAAAGTTATCATTGTACCTAAGAAGATTGTAAATATCGTACTGAAAAAATAATTTGTATGACCGTAGATCACCAAATTATATGGAATGAGACCAAGGATTATATTTTTATAACCCTCGGTCTCTTACTGTATGCCTTCGCATTCACAGTATTCCTTATGCCATACGAAATTGTGACAGGAGGAGTAACGGGTATGTCGGCTATCGTATATTATGCTACAGGGTTTAAGATTGAGAACACCTATATGCTCATAAATATATCCCTATTAATAGTAGCATTAAGAATATTAGGCTTCAAATTCATGCTAAAGACGATATACGCCATATTTGCGCTATATTTCATGCTTAAATTTGCCCAGATATTAATGCCTAAAGACGAAGCCGGAAACTTTATAAGAGTGATGGGAGAGGGACAGGAGTTTATGTCGCTCTTAGTGGGCTGTTGCCTCACTGGAACATCACTTGCCATTGTGTTTCTTAACAACGGTTCTACCGGAGGAACAGATATTATAGCAGCCTGTGTAAATAAATACCACAATATGTCGTTGGGACAGGTGCTCATGGCTGTTGACTTTCTTATCATTGGCAGCTGTTTCTTCTTCCCACAATTTGGTGATCTTGTTAATCGCATCCACAAGATTATGTTTGGTCTTTGTACCATGGTTATTGAAAACTTCATGCTTGACTATGTGATGAACCGTCGCCGTCAAAGTGTGCAGTTTATGGTGTTTTCAAAGAAATATCAGGAAATTGCCGATGCCATCGGTACACAGATGGATCATGGAGTAACCATTCTTGATGGACATGGCTGGTACACTGGTCAGGAGGTAAAGGTGCTTTGTATTCTTGCACGCAAGAATGAAAGCGTTACCATGCAACGATTAATAAAGATGATTGATCCTAATGCGTTTGTTAGCCAAAGCTCCGTTATCGGTGTGTATGGTGAAGGCTTTGACGAAATGAAAGTTAAGGTGAAGAAGTTACAGGATAAAAAGTAATTATTCTATTACTAAGATTCATGAAAATAGTATTTGCAACAAATAACGAACATAAACTCAAAGAGATAAGAGAGATACTTGGTGACAAGTTTGAAATAGTTTCTCTGAAAGATATAGGCTGTGATGTAGATATTCCAGAAACAGGAAACACCCTTGAAGAGAATGCACATCAGAAAGCCGAATATATCTTTGATCACTATCATTTAGATTGCTTTGCCGATGATACTGGTCTTGAGGTAGAAGCCCTTGATGGTGCTCCAGGAGTGCATTCTGCACGATATGCCGAAGGAACCGATCATGATTCAGAGGCAAACATGAATAAACTTTTGAAAGAACTTGATGGAAAAGAAAACCGCAAGGCACGTTTCCGCACAGTGATAGCTCTCATCCAAATGGAAGGCGATAATCCTCGATGCAGCCGTGAATACAGATTTGAGGGTATTGTTGATGGATCAATAGCTACTGAAAAATCAGGTAATGAAGGATTTGGCTATGACCCAGTTTTTATTCCAGAAGGCTACGATAAGAGTTTTGCCGACCTTGGTGAAGAAATAAAGAATACCATCAGTCACAGAGCAAGAGCTGTTGCTAAACTTGCTGACCATCTCTTAGACGAATAAACTATGATAGACAGGCTGTCGATACTCCTTCCCACCTATAATTGTAATTGTGTATCAATGGTGGAAACATTACACAAGCAATGTGAGGATATTGACAGCCTGAACTATGAAATAATAGTTGCTGATGATTGTTCTACACAAAAGCAATTTATTGAAGAAAACAAGAAGATAGAACAGCTAACCCATGTAATATATATATGCAGAGAGCATAATGTGGGTCGTTCAGCAATAAGAAACTTTCTTGTTAAACAAGCACAATATGACTGGCTTTTACTTATTGATGGCGATTTAGAACTCGACAATAAAAAATTTATCTATAACTATTTAATAAGTAAAGGCGATATTGTTGTTGGTGGAATAACTATAGGAGGAAAAAAAAAAGAGTGGGGGAGTAACCTTAGATGGAAATATGAAAAAGCTTGTGAAAAAGCACATAGCTTGGAAAACAGAAAGAAAAATGCACTTGAATTGCATACCAACTTTCTTATTAGCAGGAAAAACATGCTTAATCATCCTTTTGATGAACGCCTTTCGCAATATGGATATGAGGATGTGCTATTAGGTAAAACTCTTGTTAGTGAAGGATTAAAAGTTGAACATATTGATAATCCTGTACTTTTTGCCCACTATGAAAGTAACGAGCAGTTCATAAATAAAACTCAAGAAGCTCTTAAAACACTATATGTATTCAAAAATGAATTACATGGATACTCAAGACTTCTTAGTATTATGAATAAAATAAAACGATATAGTGGAATAATACCTTTAAATATCACTTATCAACTTTTCCACGCCCTGTTGATAACTAACCTAAAAGGCAATAAACCAAGTATTTATGCGTTTAAGATTTATAAGATATTGCACTTTGCACATCTCATTGTTCAAAATGGTTAGTCATGAGGAAAATACTCTTTTTAATTCTACTGCTATTAAGTATTCTATATACAAAAGCCAAAATATCATCAAACGAAATAGGAACATGGAAAGCCTATATGTCGTATCATGATGTTACAGATGTTGTAAGAGCCAACAAAACATTATATGTGCTGGCTTCAAATAGTCTTTACTCATATAATGAAAATGATAAAAGCATTACCACATACGATAAAGCAAGAGGACTTAGCGATTGTGAAATAAATAAGATTGCATGGAATAATGTGGTCAAAAGGCTTATAATTATCTATAAAAATGGCAATATTGATCTATTAGATTCTAATGATGATATATTAAACATTAACGATATTCTTAATTACACAACCACAGACAATAAAAATATTAATGATATATTTATCTATGGAAAATATGCCTATCTGAGCACTGGATTTGGTGTTATAAAGATAAATATGGCTGATGCTGAGATAAGTGATACATACAGATTAGGATTTAATGTTGATTGGATTGATATTTTAAATAACGATATTCATGTTTATAGCAGAGATAAAGGGCATTTTAAAGCCTCTATGAGTATAAACTTACTTGATAAGAATAATTGGAACAGAGTAGGGGATTATGCTGCTCAGACAAAAGAAAACAAGGAAGAGTTATTTGAAATAGCAAAAACACTTAACCCTGGAGGACCAAAGTATAATTATTTTGGTTTCATGAAATTCTACAATGGAAAACTATATACTTGCGGAGGTTTGATGACTTCAGATAGACCAGGAACAATTCAAGTACTTGATAATAATGATTGGAACATATATCAAGATGGAGACTCCATAACAAATCAAACAAAACTAACATATCAAACACTATTCTGCCTTGATATTGATCCTACAAATGAAAAACATCTTTTTGCAGGTGGCAGAAACGGATTATATGAATTTTATGATGGAAAATTCCATAAATTCTATAACAACGATGTTGAAGGTTGTCCTATAGGTTCAGCTATAGACGATGGAAATAAAGAATACGAGCTGATTACAGGAGTAAGATTCGATAATAATAATAATCTTTGGATATTTAATAGTCAATCATTAACATCTTCTCTAACAGCATATAATAATGGAAAGTGGAATAAGGTTGAACTTCAAAATCTTATGACCTTTGGAAAAAGAAGTTTAGCTTGGGCAGAAGATATTATGTTTGACAGCAATGGAACAATGTGGTTTGTAAATAATAACTGGACAGGCCCTGCATTATATAGCTATCAACCATCTTCAAATACATTAAACGTATATAATGATATCACAAATGAAGACGGAATAAAACAGCATTTAACCAACGTACGTTGTGTTGCAGAAGACAAAAGAAATAATATCTGGATAGGAACAGATCAAGGACCGTTATATTTAGAAACTTCAGAATTTTCATCATCAATTCCTATATTCCAGCAATATAAGGTTTCTCGTAACGATGGAACAAACTTAGCAGATTATCTTCTTGCCGGTATAGATGTTACCTGTATGTGTATTGATGGTGGAGGACGTAAATGGTTTGGTACTAATGGGAATGGAGTTTATTTAATAAGTGAAGATAATAATACACAAATTCACCATTTCCTAACATCCAACAGTAATCTGTTAAACAATATTATAGAGTCAATATCTATAAATCCAACAACAGGTGAAGTATTCTTTGGTACAAGTTCTGGATTATGCTCTTATAATAGTAATATAACTGAAGCAATAGAGGAAATGAATGATGGTGTAACTTATGCCTATCCTAATCCTGTAAGACCAGAATACACTGGTCCTATAACTATTACAGGTCTTACATATAATGCAGATATAAAAATAGTAACTGTTAATGGAACGCTTGTTAATAAAGGACGTAGCACTGGTGGCAGTTATATTTGGGATGGTAAAGATATGAACGGAAAACGAGTTGCAAGTGGTGTGTATATGGTTCAGACAGCAACTCAAACAGGTGAAAAAGGAACGGTATGCAAAATAGCAATAATAAATTAATATATCTTGTCTTTATATTCTGTAGTATGCTTTTTATTTATCTATTAAGTATGCTGCAACCAACTTTTGATGACTGGACTTACATCACAAAACCAAACTATGATACTGAATTTTATAAATACATAGTTCCGATAGGTACTTATTGGCGACCATTTGATGGCTTATTTGGTTATCTATTAAGCATAAACCACAAAATGTTCCCATTTCTCAATCATACAATTATTGGATTAGGACATATTGCATCTTCATTATTAATATACATTATAAGTAAACATTTAGACTTTAAAAAACAAGCATCTCTTATTGCATCTATTTTTTTCTTTATCAGTCCAGCAATGCTTGGAACTGTATTAGGTGTAGATTCGCTTAATCAGATATATTCACAACTATGGGGATTAGTTGCGTTATTTACATATATAAAATACAATTATAATAATAGAAAAAACTATTATCTTTTATTCTCTTTATTAGCAACACTATCCAAGGAGAATGGAATAATGTGGTTTATAATTATTCCATTAATTGCATTTACATTTAATTTTAGCGATAAAAAAAGGCTAAAGAAAGAGCTTTGCTTATCTTTGCTTTTTGTAATTCTATACTTTATTATACGACTCATATTATCTAATTATACTCCAGAAATAAATTCAGAATATATTGAAGGAGGAGTTATAAAATACATAAAAAACTTCGGTAAGTTTGCAACTTTATCCTTTTTCTCAATAGACTTTGTCAGTATATTCTATAAACCATATAGAAATGTATTTATACTAATACTCACAGCAGTATTATCGCTGCCCTTATATATAAGTATTCTTTTTCCTAATATAAAGCGAATAAACAATAAACAGGGTTGGGGAATAATTATTGCTATACTTCTAACAGCCCTTCCACATCTACTTACTTTATTCTCTGCTATGCATTCTTATGCTGCATTAGGAATGATTTCATTACTGGTTGCATATATTATCGACAAAAATAATACTGAAAAAAGAATCACTACATACTGCTTTATACTTTATGTATTGTCAGCTATAATAGTTGATACAAGACACTATATAGCTTCATATAAGTCTGGTATTATAGGAGTAGAAATGATTAATGAAACTATAAAGCAAACACATAAGCCAACTGTTAATGTTTATTGTATAGATATTGACAAGGATGAAAAGAAGTATTCTTCATTCTGCGTTATTCCTCATGAAGCTTTTGGATGGGGATATTCTATTATTTCAAAAACTGGAGGTGAATGGCCAAAGACTATATCCAATAAGGAAATAAAAGAGAAAGATAAATATATACTACCAAAGTTGATAAACAAAAAAATAAAAGAAGGATATGATCATATATGGATTGTTGATGGTAAACATGTAAAAGTTATAGAGAAATAAAATGGAAAATATAATATCAGTAATAGTTCTAACATATAATCAGGAGAAAACAATAGGGCGCACTCTTGATTCTATTCTCATACAAAAATGTCATATTCCATTTGAGATAGAATTAAGGGATGATTGTTCGCATGATGGCACTGACGCCATTTGCAGACAATATGCAGAGAAATATCCACTAATTATTAGATATCGCCAAAACAAGCAAAATAAAGGTATTATAGATAATTATTTCGATACTCTTCTTGAATGTAGAGGTAAATATATTGCTGACTGTGCAGGAGATGATTTTTGGATTGATCCTTTGAAACTTGAAAAAGAAGTGAATATACTAGAGCAACATCCTGAAGTTACTCTGGTGCATACTGCATTTAACTATTTTGATTATAATAAAAAGCAAATAATAAAGAAATCAAAAACTATTTTCAACAATAAAATTACAGATGGTGAAAAGATGATAGAATCTATTATCACCCAAACAAATAATCCTATTATTCAACTCTGTACTTCACTTTACAGAAAAGATATATTTTTAAAAGAATACCAAGAAGACGAATATATGTTTCGTAATAAAGAATTTGGGTGTGAAGATATTCAAATAGCTATTACAATGGCATTAAATGGAAAAATTGCTTTTATAAATGAAACAACACTAAACTATAGCATTAACCATGAATCAGCTTCATATTCTCATAATGAAGAAAAAAGATTCTTTTTTAACATGAGAACTACAAAATTGATCTACTATTTAAAGAATAAATATAATATTGACTCTGATAATATTAATACTTTCTTTAAAAAGAAAATATTTGCACTCTACATGCATGCTTTCCGTTCAAGAAACAAGGAATTACTACAAAAGGCAAAGCAAAAACAAAAGGAATGGAATGTTGATAACAACATAAAACTTGCGATTACAAAGTTTGTAATGTCAAATCAAATAACATGGAATATAATGTTAGCTTTTAGGGGTATATTTCGTTATATAAAGAACAGACTACATTAGTATGATACTTAGTTATCATAAGTATCATACTTAGATCGTATAAACATGATACTTATGAGATATAACCAATATAGATAGGTTATATTAGTTGTTGGAACAAATCATTTAGCTGCTTTCCAACAATATATGGAGAAGCTATATTGTTTGCAAGAGTAGATAATTGTTTAAAATTAACTGCAGAATACTGTTTTATCATTTGTTTCATTGCTGTTGATAAAGCATTTATATCATCAACAGGAACTATCCTACAATCAGTTGAAAGACGAAGATTTTGAGGTGTTATTTCTGTTGAGATATAAGGTATTCCGCTGCTCATTGCTTCAAGAATACATAATGGCTGCACCTCGCTACGACTTGGAAGAATCAAGCAATCACTTTGATAAAGCAAATCTCTTACACCTTTTTTATCCAACTCGCCATGAACTATTATATTAGCTTCTGGAGCCTTATTTTTAATTAAAGTGGATAAGTCATTGCTTGATGTGTTTTTTCCAGCTATGTGTAGCTCTATAGCTTTATTATCTAACATTGACATAGCAGGAATAATAACATCATATCCTTTTATATGCCAATAATTAGCTAGCATACAAAAACGAAAAGAACGTTCTTTTAATGGCTCACGTTCTTTATAACAGAAATAATCTGTATCTATAATATTTGATATTGTTTGATGCTTATATCCCTTTCCAAAATAACAGGCAATATCATCAACTAATTCATCAGACACAGTTATCACCATATTCGCCTGTTCATAAGCCTGCTTTAATAATGGAATCTGCCAGGCTGAAGAAGGAGCTTTTCCAAACTCTTTCTCATAAAGCATACTTGATAAATGTTCAGTTATAACATAAGGTATATCATATTCTTTACTTATCAACATTGCTGCATAGCCAGCCCATTTACAACAATGCGCATGCAGAATATCTGGTTTTCCATATTGTTTTACATAGTCTTTAAACATTGACTGAACAATAGATATCCAATGCTTCACATTGGGTTTTATAACATGTGGAAAACTATGTTGATAACTTCGGTAAGCTATTATTCCATCAATATTTTCAGTAAAACGACTATAAGGCAAATAAAGGTATTCCTTGATGCTTTTTTTTATTGAAAGCTGAACATTACTTAGAATCCTTACTTCATTGCCTTGAGCCTGCAAAGCTTTTGCCTGCTCAAGACAAAATTCACCGCCATAAGGAGTGAAAAAAGAAGGAATCTCAAGTATGTGCATACTTTCTGTTTTTTAACTCAAACTAAGCATCTTATTGATTGGCTTAACAGCATCTTCTGCTATTGCAGGATCAACCTCAACAGAAGGCCAACCATATTTTAATGTATTATATATTTTCTTCAGAGAGTTGAGTTTCATATATTCACATTCATTACAGCTGCATCCTACTCCTCCTTCGCTCACCTCTGGGGGTACAGGAATAAAAGTTGTGTCAGGACAAGTGCGCTGCATCTCATGCAATATTCCAGCTTCAGTAGCTATGATATATTTCTTCTGTTCTGGGTGTTCCTGTGCATATTTAAGCATTGTTGCTGTACTACCTTTTACATCGGCAGCAGCAAGAACAGGAGCCTTACACTCAAGATGAGCCATAACTAAGGCATCAGGATTTTCTTTTTTAAGCTTTATAATTGCCTCTACAGAGAATTTCTCATGCACATGACATCCACCATTCCACAGAAGCATATTTCGGCCTGTGGTGCTGTTTATATAGTTTCCAAGGTTATAATCAGGTCCAAAGATAATCTTTTCATCCTTAGGGAAGCTGTTCATAACCTTTTCAGCATTACCACTTGTAACAACACAATCTGTAAGAGCCTTAACAGCAGCTGTTGTGTTTACATAGCTCACAACCTTGTATCCAGGATGTTCTTCTTTGAATTTCTTAAGGTCTTCTGCCTTACAGCTATCTGCCAATGAACAGCCAGCATTAAGGTCGGGACAAAGAACAGTTTTTTCAGGACTGAGCAGTTTGCAGGTTTCTGCCATAAAATGCACACCACACATCACCATAACCTTTGCATCGGTTTCTGCTGCTTTGCGTGCAAGAGCCAGAGAGTCGCCAACAAAATCAGCAACATCCTGAATATCTCCTATAGTATAGTAGTGGGCAAGAATAATAGCATTCTTCTCTTGGCACAGTTTACGAATCTCAGCTTTAAGATCTAAGCTATCGTCAACAGGTTCATCAACAAATCCCTTTTCAATCCATTCTTTTTTCAACATAACTATATTATTCTTTTCTTTTTATTTTTAAAGAAGAAAAAAAGATGTGTAGTATGATGTGCCGTTGATAAGTTTATAACTCATTGGCTAAAAAATTGCATATTAAGTTATTAACACCCTATATGTACTTTTCTACACTATCTATTAATTCTTTCTTGCTGATTATCAGCGAAATATTAAGTTATCCACAATTTGTGAATTCGGTGCAAAAGTAATAAGTTTATATCTTTTTTCCTAAAAAAACTGTTGAAAAGTTGCTTAAATGCCTATGAAAAGTGTGTGGATATCCACAAATGAGGGTACAATAATTCTACCCTGTGGATATCCACAAAGTTATTAACAGTGTTTTCAGCGGTTTTTCAACACGTTTTCAACACGTTCTGTTATAGTATCTGGATTAATGTTGCGCATACAGGCAAAGTCTTGACGCATGCAAGGTTTGCTTCCATATATGCTGCAAGGGCGGCAGTTAAGGTTTATCTGCACTATGTTTTCTGGGTTTTGTCCCCATCCCAGAAAGCCTGCGTAGGGGTGTGTTGCTCCCCAAACACTAACAACTGGTGTATTTGTGAGCGATGCTAAGTGCATATTTGCACTATCCATGCTTACCATACAGTCGAGATGGCTCATAAGAATAAGTTCCTGACTCATGCCCTGCAGCTGTTCTGGTACGCTAATACAGTTTATAGGATGCTTTTCAACAATAGTGTTGATTTGCTCTTTTTCCTTTGTGCCTCCTCCAAAAAGGAATATTCTGCACGAAGGATGATTGTTGATAAGTTTGTTGATAACTTCGTTGATAAGTTCTAATGGATACATTTTCCCCTTGTGTGCAGCAAAGGGTGCAATGCCTATCCACTGCTGGAATTCGCGCCTTTGCGAGAACTTTTCTGGAAGTAATCTGAGATTTCCTCCTTCCTGTGGAAAAATGGATTTAAAATCTATTTTCACAGGGTATCCAAGCTTTGCCAATACATCGGCATAGTTTTGGAATGAAGTGGGTTGCTGAGTTAGTTTTTTGTTTTTCTCGGCAGTTAATTCGCGTTTCCCCTGGCGGTGTTTATCAATATGCTCTACTTTAAAGTTACCCATATTGAATCTTAATCTCAGATAGTGAGTGCGCAAAACGCCATGGAAATCGGCTACTGCTGTAAATTGTTTAGCAAGTAGTCGTCTGTATAGTTTGTTGAGTCCACGGATGCCACTATATTCATCTTTTATATTAGCAGCCATGAACCCAACATTTGGTGCAAGATTATCGAAGAGCACTTTCATATTCGGCCGACTCAGAACGGTGATTCTGAGGTTAGGATATTGATGTGCCAATGAATAAATCACTGGTACAGTCATAGCTACATCACCAATGGCTGAGAATCTGATTATTAGTAAGTGCTCAGTCGTCATTTCATTATATGTTATTTCTTACCTTTATATAATATAGGGTTTGTCTCCACATCGTTATACATCTTCATCTGGCGATAAACCTTCATATACTTGCGACCTTCCTCAATATCAGTGATAAGCTGATCGATAGCCGATTCAAGGTCTTTCTGCTGCTCAAGCAATATTGCAAGTTTTGCTTCACATTTTTGAACATGCTCTGCACTTGCGTCGGTGCGCTCTGCCTGCTCTTTCATGTGATAAATCTTCAAAGCAAGAATGCTTAATCTGTCGATAGCCCATGCAGGACTTTCGGTATTTATAGTTGCATTATCAAGAACCTTTACGTCTTTGTATTTATCAAGGAAATATGAGTCGATTTGTTCAACAAGGTCTGTGCGGTCTTGATTACTCTTGTCAATTCTATGCTTCAAGTCCATACCCTGAACAGGATCAAGCTGAGGATCGCGGATGATATCCTCAAAATGCCATTGAACAGTATCAATCCAGTTTTTAAGGTAGAGACGATTCTCAATTGTTCCCTCATCAAAAGGGTTATTGATAGGAGTGTCAATATTATCTTTTACATGATAATCGCTGATAGAGCGATTGAAGATTTCATTGCAATGATTTGAAAATGTCATTAACTTATATTGTTTATAGTTATATCTGCAAAATTAGGTATTTATTTTTGAAATGGCAAATAATTTTTCAAAGTTTCTGTTTCCGGCTACTTTCTCCTTTATATTTCCTCTATAATCCGTCTATATTCCGTCTATATCACGAACTATTAAAAAACTCCAATCTCTTATCTTTAAACTTTTAACTTAAATCTGTTAACTTCTAACTTCTATCTCCTAACTCTTAACTATCTAAAACTTGCTGATTTCTTGATATTTACGTTATTTATATACATTAAAATTGCACACTAAAGGGGTGAATGTGCAGAAAAAACAGTATTTTTAGACGAAATATTTGCTAAATTGAAAATAAATTTGTTCCTTTGCATCCGATTTTTAATTAGAAATTATTTATAAACATTTTAAAAAGTTACAATTATGTCAGAAATTGAAAGCAAAGTAAAGGCTATTATCGTAGACAAACTTGGTGTTGATGAGGCTGAGGTTAAGGCTGAAGCAAGCTTCACAAACGATCTTGGTGCTGACTCTTTGGATACAGTAGAGTTGATCATGGAATTCGAGAAGGAATTCGGTATCTCTATTCCTGATGATAAGGCTGAAACAATCCAGACTGTTGGTGACGCTATCAACTACATCGAGGAGAACGCGAAGTAATTTAAATGGAATTAAAGAGAGTAGTAGTAACAGGACTTGGTGCTATAACTCCAGTTGGTAACACTCCTGAGGAAACTTGGAAGAATCTTGTTGCCGGAAAGAGTGGCGCAGCTCCTATTACACATTTCGATACAACACTTTTCAAGACTCAATTTGCTTGTGAGGTAAAAGACTTTAATCCAGCTGATTACATGGATCGTAAGGAAGCTCGCAAGATGGATCGTTATTGCCAGTTGGCAATGGCTTCTGCCATTCAGGGCGTTAAGGATTCTGCTATTGATCTTGAAAAAGAAGACTTGAACCGCATTGGTGTTGTTTTTGGTGTAGGTATTGGTGGTATTAAGACATTCCAGGATGAGGTTGTTGACTTCGGTCAGAACCTTGAGCGTGGTCCAAAGTTTGGTCCATTCTTCATTCCTAAGATGATCTCAGATATCGCAGCTGGTCAGATTTCAATCCACTTCGGATTCCACGGACCTAACTACGCTACAACATCTGCCTGCGCTTCATCAAGCAATGCAGTAGCTGATGCATTCAACCTGATTCGTTTGGGTAAGGCCGACATCATCGTTAGCGGTGGTGCCGAGGCTGCTATTTGCGAGACTGGTGTAGGTGGCTTCAACGCAATGAAGGCTCTGTCAACACGCAATGACGACCCAGAGCATGCTTCTCGCCCATTCAGCGCAAGTCGCGATGGATTCATTATGGGTGAGGGTGCAGGTTGCCTCATTCTCGAGGAACTTGAGCACGCTAAGGCTCGTGGTGCAAAGATATATGCCGAGATGGTAGGTGAGGGTATGAGCGCAGACGCTTATCACATCACTGCCAGCCATCCAGAAGGTCTTGGTGCAAAACTCGTTATGGAGAATGCACTCAAGGATGCCAACATCAAGCCAGAGGATATTGACTACATCAATGTTCATGGTACTTCAACTCACGTTGGCGATATTTCTGAGGCTAAAGCCATCAAGGAAGTCTTTGGTGATCATGCATACGAACTAAACATCTCTTCTACCAAGTCAATGACAGGTCACCTTCTTGGTGCAGCTGGTGCTGTTGAGGCAATGGCTTGTGTATTGAGTGTTAAGAACGACATTGTTCCTCCAACTATCAACCATGAAGAGGGTGACGAGGATCCTGAATTGGATTACAAGTTGAATTTCACCTTCAACAAGGCTCAGGAACGTAAGGTAAACTATGCTCTTAGCAATACCTTCGGCTTTGGTGGACACAACTGTTGTGTAGTATTCAAGAAATATGCTGAGTAATTTAATAGATCAAATAAAGCTCCCTTTCCGTAAGGATAAGGAGCTTTATTCGTCTTTATACAAGATTATTGGATTTTATCCACACGACATCAGCTACTATAAACTCGCGCTGATGCATAAAAGTGTGATGAAGCGTAATGCCAAGGGACGCCCCGTGAACAACGAGCGACTGGAATTCTTAGGCGATGCCATCCTCGACGCTATCGTGGGAGACATCGTTTACGAACATTTCCCTGGCAAAAGAGAAGGATTCCTCACAAATACAAGATCGAAACTCGTACAGCGTGATACTCTAAACAAACTTGCCAAGGAAATGGGCATAGAAAAGCTTGTTTTGAGTAACGGACGCAGTTCCTCTCATAACAGTTACATGGGAGGAAATGCCTTTGAAGCACTCGTCGGAGCTATCTATCTCGATAGAGGATACAACGCTTGCATGCGTTTTATGAAAAAGCGTATTCTTTCTCAGATGATAAACATTGATAAGGTTGCCTACAAGGAAGTAAACTTCAAGAGCAAACTTATAGAATGGAGTCAGAAGAACAGAGTGAATCTCGAGTTCAACATGCTCGATCAAAAGAAAGATAACAATGGTAGTCCAATGTTCCATTTCGAAGTAGTTATCGAGGGACTGCAAGGTTGCTCAGGTGTTGGCTACAGCAAGAAAGAAAGCCAGCAACTCGCAAGCAAACTCACCCTTGAACGCCTTCGTAAGGAACCAAAATTCATCGATAGCGTATTTGCTGCAAAGGCAAACCGCACAAAGATGGAAGAAGAACCTGTGGAGAACGTTCCAAGCACCGAGGTTAAAGACGATTTCATCATCACTCAAGACGTAGATAATACCCCTGTAGAGGTAAAGCACGAAAATGTTTTCAAGGAAGAGGTATTTGAAGAGCGTTCTGCTTCACGCCGTATGTCGCCAATGTATCGTTCTAACAACGAACAGGCAGCAGAAAGCACAACAGCAGAAAACAATGAAGAATTTGACTTGAGTGACATATCAGCCAAGCCTCTCACACGCGAAGAAATAATCGCTGCTGCCGAGGCTGCTGCATTTGAAGAATAAGCATAGTTCAAAGCATTAGCTAAGAACTTCACTCTTATAAAAAAGAGGAATGATTCACTATAGGAGTCATTCCTCTTTTTCTTTTATTTGAAAAACCTTTATATTGGTAATTGCTTTTTAAAAAGGTCCTAAACTATATCTTTTTTACTGCCTAGTTAGCGCGTAATTTTTTTCCAGTTAGGCAGTAAATTTTCTCTAACTAAGGAAATAATAGTTCCATTTTTGAAAACATTCAACAGCTGGTTATAAATAATTACAACTTGAAGAATAATCAAGAAACAGATAAAAGTATAACCTATTCATCACCGTATAATATCCATTAATCTCCCATTAATTTTATCGTATATTTTTTTCCTCATAACAAGCATATTGTGACGGATAATTATTATCTTTGCGTTAATACTGTTAAGGAAACACGGATATGAAAAACGGATATACTGAAGAACGGAAAGTAAAGGTGAAGCAGAAATTAGAGGAAACTCCAAAGCCGCTTTTACGTAATCCTTATACTGATTACACAGAGGGATATTTTCATATCACTCTGAATGTGCATGATGGCTTGCCATTGTTGGGTGTGGTGGAAGGAAATATAAATGCAAAGCGTGGGGAGAAGGATGCTCCACATGTGAGATACACACGCCTGGGACAAGCGGTGAAGGAGGTGTGGATGCGTAATCCTGATTATTATCCTAATATGGAAGTTGTTGCGCTGGAGGTGATGCCTGAACATTTGCATTGCTTGATACATTTGAAGCCAGAGAACAAGTTGCATCTTGGAAGAATTGTTAATGGGGCAATGATTGGTAGCACACATGCTTATTGGGATGAGATGGGCATAGAGTGGAGAAATTTAAATCCTAAAGGGGACGCTCGAGCGTTTGAAAGATGGCACGATAAAGACCACACTCGCAGCTATCGTGGCCCAGCGCTTTTTGTACATGGATATAATGATGTAGAGGCAGTTAGTGCTGAGGAGGTGGAAACGAAGATAGAATATATACGGGCTAATCCTGAACGGCGGCTTATAAAGGGGGAGAACAAGGAGATATTTACTATTGCCAGAGGGAAACATTCAAAGAACTGGAACACTGAAGCTGTGAAGCGAGGGGTGAAACGTGATAATTGGTTTAAAGACCATGCCACTGAACTTGAAAAGGTTTTTACTAATTTACTGCTAAGGCTGAATATTGAGAGCTCTGGAAATCTTGCTATTGATTATCTTGGCAATAGGGAGATATTAAATAATAAGCATAAGGTGTGCCTTATTTGTCATAGGGCTGATGCTGAATTGTTTGAGCAGCAGGCACAGGCTGTTATGGATGCTGCACGAGGAGGAGCTGTTGTTGTTTCGGCTTTTATAAGTGCAAAGGAAAGGGCTATACGTGATCAGTTGATTAGCGAGCAGTTGTGTGTTATAGAACTTGTGGATAATGGGTTTAGTCAGCGTTATAAGCCTTATGGAAAGGCTTTTTATGCTTGTGCTGAGGGGTGGATGATGCAGTTGAGTTGCTGGAACTATGTGTATAGCAAAGAAAGTGTTGTGAGCAGAGAGATGTGTTTGGTTATGAATGAATTGGCAAGAATTATCTCAGGTGTTAATGATGATTGGTGGAAGAAGTGCGCGATGCTATAGCATCGCTATTGAATATTGAAAATTGAATATTGAATAATAATTTTTAATTGAACCATTAATAATTGCCCGTAGGGCAACTAATTCCACATTCCAAATTCAAAATTCCACATTAATATTTTGTTCTGCTCTCGTTTTTATGTAACTCTGCGCTCTTTGAGCGCGAAGTTACTCCGTTTCGGCATAAAAAAAGAATGAATTCTTTTTGTTCTGCACTCAACTTTTCGTAACTTTGCAATCTAACCCAAAATAAGAAAGGAAATATAAAATGGCGATAGATACCAAGGGGCTCACCCCAATGATGAAACAGTTTTTCTCTCTAAAGGCAAAGCATCCTGATGCTTTGATGTTGTTTCGTTGTGGTGATTTTTATGAAACTTATTGTGATGATGCAATAGAGGCTTCTCGAATACTTGGTATCACTCTTACCAAAAGAAATAATGGTGGAAAATCGGCAGCCACAGAGATGGCTGGTTTTCCTCATCATGCTCTCGACACTTTTTTGCCAAAACTTATTCGTGCTGGTAAGCGAGTAGCTATCTGCGACCAGTTGGAAGACCCCAAGAAGAAGCGTGCTCAGCTGAAAGGCAAGAAGGGACTGAGTGAGATGGACAAGATGGTGAAGCGAGGAATAACAGAACTCGTGACACCAGGTGTTGCCATGGGTGACAATGTGCTTAACTATAAGGAAAACAACTTCCTTGCAGCTGTGCATTTTGGAAAGACCTCTTGTGGTGTTTCGTTTCTTGATATTTCAACCGGAGAGTTCCTTACAGGTGAAGGAACATACGATTATGTAGAGAAACTTCTTGGTAATTTCACTCCTAAGGAGGTTCTATTCGATAGAGCTGAAAAAAACAATTTCGAGAAATATTTCGGTAATAAATTCTGTACCTTTGAACTTGATGACTGGGTTTTCACAGATGATGCTGCACGCAAGAAACTGCTTAAGCATTTTGGTACAAAGAGTTTGAAGGGCTTTGGTGTTGATCACTTGAAGAATGGCGTTATTGCTTCGGGAGCTATTATGCAGTATCTTGAGATAACGCAGCACACTCATATCAACCACATCACCTCTTTGAGCAGAATTGAGGAGGAGAAATATGTGCGTCTGGATAGGTTTACCATTCGTTCTCTGGAACTTCTTGGCACAATGCAAGAGGATGGTAGTTCGCTTCTCAATGTTATAGACCGAACAGTAACTCCTATGGGTGGACGAATGCTTCGTCGTTGGGTGGTGTTCCCGTTGAAGGATGTTCGTCCGATTCAAGAAAGATTGGATATAGTGGAATATTTCTTCCGCGAACCAGATTTTCGTGAGGTTGTTGATGATGAGTTGCATAGGGTGGGGGATCTTGAGAGAATAATCTCAAAGGTAGCCGTAGGACGTGTTTCTCCTCGTGAGGTAGTTCAACTAAAGAATGCCCTTATGGCTATCCGTCCTATAAAAACAGCTTGTCTTTATGCACAGAACGATGCTTTAAAGAGAATAGGAGAGCAGCTTAACCTTTGCGAGAGTTTGAAGGATAGAATAGAAAAGGAGATTCAGAACGATCCTCCACAGCTTATTAACAAAGGCGATGTAATTGCTGATGGCTATTGTGCTGAACTTGATGAACTGCGTTCTATTAGTCGCCATGGTAAAGACTATCTGTTGAAGATTCAGGAGGAAGAAGCCGAAAAAACAGGTATTTCTTCTCTTAAAGTGGGATATAACAACGTGTTTGGTTATTATCTTGAGGTTCGCAACACTTATAAAGATAAAGTGCCTGAAGGTTGGATTCGTAAGCAGACCCTTGCCCAGGCGGAGCGTTATATTACCCAGGAACTGAAGGAATACGAAGAGAAGATTCTTGGTGCTGATGAAAAGATACTTGCTCTTGAGGCAAAACTCTTTAATGAGCTTATTCTCGCCATGCAGGAGTTTATTCCTCAGATACAGATAAATGCAAATCTTTTGGCACGTGTAGATTGTCTTTTGAGTTTTGCCAAGACTGCCGAAGAAAATCATTATGCACGTCCTATTGTTGATGATTCTGATGTGATAGATATCAAGCAGGGACGTCACCCGGTTATTGAAACTCAATTGCCTTTGGGTGAGAAATATGTGCCTAATGATGTGTATCTTGATACCGAGAAACAGCAGGTGATGATGATTACTGGTCCTAATATGGCTGGTAAATCAGCTCTGTTGCGTCAAACGGCATTGATAGTGCTGTTGGCTCAGATAGGATGTTTTGTGCCCGCAGAGAGCGCTAAAATAGGTATGGTGGATAAAATATTCACTCGTGTGGGTGCTTCAGATAATATTTCTCTTGGTGAATCAACATTTATGGTTGAGATGACTGAGGCGGCTAATATTCTGAATAATGTTACTCCTCGTTCGCTTGTTCTCTTTGATGAGTTGGGACGTGGTACATCCACCTACGACGGTATTAGTATTGCATGGGCAATAGTAGAGTATCTGCATGAGCAGCCAAAGGCCAAGGCTCGTACTCTTTTTGCCACCCATTATCATGAGCTTAATGAGATGGAGAAACTCTTCTCTCGCATAAAAAACTATAATGTTAGCGTGAAGGAAGTGGATGGAAAAGTTATCTTCCTACGTAAGCTTATGCGTGGTGGCTCAGAGCACTCATTTGGTATTCATGTTGCTGAAATTGCAGGTATGCCAAAGAGTATCGTAAAGCGTGCAAATGTGATATTAAAACAGCTTGAGGAAGACAATTCTGGCGTTGGTTCAGAGGCAGGTCGTCCTGTTGTAGAGAAAATCTCTAAGCCATCAGAATCAGCTCAGCTATCTTTCTTCCAGTTGGACGACCCTGTACTCACTCAGATTCGTGATGAGATTCTCGGTCTTGATGTTAATAACCTCACGCCTGTAGATGCTCTTAACAAACTGAATGATATCAAAAAGATATTGACGGGGAAGTAAACTATAAAACAAATCGATGAAGAAATTAACCCTGATATTAGTATTGATAGCTTCGGCTATCAATATTATTTGTGCGCAAGATGTTGAGCCACTTATTAAAACACATTGGAACCAGATTGCGCCTTATAATAATTTGTGCCCCAAGGACAGTACTGGTAGACGTATGATGGCTGGTTGTGGACCTATTGCGATGGCGCAGGTGGTGAACTATCTTGGAGTGCGAAATGATTCCTTGCAGCTTATCAGAGATTGTGGTGTATCAGCTTTTACAAGATATGGTGTGGATGTCAGTTCTTCTTACACATATTTGTGTGCTAATGCTCTGAAAAAGCAGTTTGGTTTGAGCAATTACATAAATGTGGTTAATTACAAATCTTTATCTGGGATAAAGGAGTTTGCCGATATTGTATTCAATGAAATAAGACAGGGCAGACCTGTAATCATTTCTGCGAAAAGAGACGATAATGATTCTGGACATCTTTTTATTCTTGACGGCATCAAAGGCAATTGCGTTCATGCTAACATGGGATGGGGAGGAGATAGAGATGGTTATTATTCTCTTGAGAATATTGCAGGATATGTTCAGATTCAAGATGCCATTGTTGATATTTCTGCAGCTGATTATGTGCCAGATCAAGCTATTGTTCGTGTTTATAAGCCAGGAGCGTTAAGAGCTCTTATGATAAAGAATGGGATACAGAAAAAGCCCCATTTAAAGATAGAAGGCTCAATAAATAAAAACGATGTTGCGTGGTTGCACCAGCTTTCCATGTATGATGATTTAAACAAGCGTTACGGAAGTATCAAGACATTGGATTTGAGCAACACAGATATGACGTATCTCCCGGATAGTTCGTTCTTTAAAAGTGGTAGTCTTGTCTATATTAAGCTTCCACATAATCTGCATACTATTGGATTGGCAGCCTTTAAGGAAAGTATTTGTTTGAATAACGTTGATATTCCTTCGTCGGTTAGGAACATCCGTATGGATGCTTTTGCAAGGTGCGGTAATCTTTTGGATATTAATATCCCAGAGGGTGTTCATAAGGTTTTAAGCGGTAGTTTTTTTGAATGTGTTTTCCTTACGGATGTGAAGTTGCCTTCTACTATCGACACAATAGGTTATTATGCTTTTGCTTATTGTTATCGCCTTACTCGCTTGCAAATTCCTGCAGCAACAAAGCTTATTGGCCCTAAAATAACTACAGGTGACAGGAACGTTGAAATAGTTATAGATTCCAATAATGCTTATTTCTATGTGAAGAATGGGGCAATTTATCGCAGGGAGGATAATAAAAGTATAGATGTTCCAATAAAATATAAAGGTGATTTAAAGCCCAATCCTTACCAGCATTTGTATGAGGATGGATATGCTTATAAAACCACTTATAAGATTGTTAATGGTAAGAAGGTGAAATTAAAGACAGTAAGGTATAAGATAAAACAATGAATAAAGGTGCACCAGTCGAAAAGAACTGAGTGCACCTTTATTTATGATTAGAATAAATAATCTTGCTGTTTTTTTTATTCTTATGCTTGTTTCTTTCTTGAACGCAGCATGCAATAAACGCCAAGTATCACGAATGGGATGCTTAATAATTGTCCCATGTTAAATGGCATTCCTGCTTCGAAATCAACTTGGATGTCTTTGGTGTATTCGATAAAGAAACGGAATGTAAAGATAAGGGTTATGCAGAGACCGAAATAGAAGCCTGTGCCTACAGGTTTCTTTGTGCGGCAATAGAAGTGTAGTCCCACGAAGAAAAAGAACGCATAGGCTATTGCTTCGTATAGCTGTCCCGGGTGACGAGGGTATTGATCTACATGGTGGAAGATGAATGCCCATGGCACATCGGTTACTTTTCCTATTATTTCTGAGTTCATCAGATTTCCTAATCGAATGAAGCATGCTGTGATAGGTGTTGCTATGGCTATGTTGTCAAGAACGGTCCATAGTTTCACTTTGTACTTGCGGCAATAGAGCCACAGGGCTATCATGAGTCCGATGGTGCCTCCGTGGCTTGCCAATCCTTCGTAGCCTATGTATTTCCAGCTGCCGTTGGGCATGTGGTGAATAGGTAGAAGCATCTCTATTATGTGTTCGAAACTTGTGAGGAAGTATTCGGGCTGATAGAAAATGCAATGTCCTAAGCGTGCACCTGCCAGTATGCCTAAGAAGCAATATATGAACAAGGGTTCAAAGACGTTTATCTTTGTTTTCTCTTTACCATAAACTCGTTCCTGAAAGGTGATATTCTGGTGGTTGTATAGCCATTTTACGATGAAAAAGGCGCTTGCCAAGCCTATAAACCAGCATATTGAATACCAGCGAAGGCCCCAGGAGCCTATTTGGAATGCAAACAGGTCAGGATTCCAGTTGATGTATAAGAATTGTTGCATCTTTGTTGTTTTTGATTACACGTTGAAGCGGAAGTGCATGATGTCGCCATCTTCAACGATATATTCTTTTCCTTCTATTCCGAGTTTTCCTGCTTCTCTGACGGCTGATTCTGAGCCGTACTTGATATAGTCTTCGTACTTGATGACTTCGGCGCGTATGAAGCCTTTTTCAAAGTCGGTGTGGATAACGCCTGCGCATTGTGGGGCTTTCCATCCTTTGTGGAATGTCCATGCTTTTACTTCCATTTCACCAGCTGTGATGAATGTCTGCAGGTTGAGTAGGTGGTAGGCTTTCTGGATGAGGCGGTTTACGCCACTTTCTTCCAGACCGAGTTCTTCAAGGAACATTTGCTTATCTTCGTATGTGTCGAGAGAGGCGATGTCTTCCTCGGTCTTGGCAGCTATAATCATAGCTTCGGCACCTTCGCGAGCAGCAATTTCCTCTACTTTCTTAGAGTATTCGTTACCGGTTTTTGCGCTTGCTTCATCTACGTTGCACACATATAACACGGGTTTTGTGGTGAGCAGGAACAGGTCGTGTGCAGCCTGAATCTCGTCTTTGCTTTCGAATTGTACCTCACGTGCGTTGTGTCCCTGTTCGAGCACTTCTTTGTATGCTTCAAGAACGGTTACCATGAGTTTTGCGTCTTTGTTGCCTGCTGAAGCCATCTTCTGCTGCTTTGATAGTTGTGAGTCGATGGTTTCAAGGTCTTTGAGCTGAAGCTCTGTGTCGATAATTTCCTTATCAGCAATAGGATCAACAGCCATACCGCCCTCACGAACGATATTGTCGTCGTCGAAGCAACGAATTACGTGGATGATAGCATCGCACTCGCGAATGTTACCCAAAAACTTATTACCTAAGCCTTCGCCCTTGCTTGCACCTTTCACCAATCCGGCAATGTCCACAATCTCGCATGTGGCAGGAACAATGCGACCAGGATGCACAATCTCAGCCAGTTTGTTCAGGCGCTCATCAGGAACTGTGATAACGCCAAGGTTTGGTTCTATAGTACAGAAAGGGAAGTTTGCCGACTGTGCCTTAGCACTCGACAAGCAATTGAATAGTGTAGACTTTCCCACGTTTGGGAGGCCTACAATACCACATTTTAATGCCATATTTTATTTAAACGTTTAAATTCTGCTTGCAAAGTTACTTAAAAACGAGAGCAGAACAAAATAAACTCGTTTATTTTTTATGCTGAGTGCATTCTAACTTATCTAAAGTTACATAAAGTCGAGAGAAATGCAATATGAAAGCTTGCTTTTATTGTTTTTTTAGTTAATCAATTAAGTATCCGTTTTGCTATAGATGATAATGGAACGAAAGTATTCAGCCGTACATGTCTAATTATTTTCTATGTTTCTTCTTTCTCTAATCCTTTAGGATGGTCTTAGGATGCTTTTAGGATGAATTTAGGTTGTAAATAGTTGCAATTGTTATAAAATATTCCAAATTACTATCTCTACATTATGCTTTTTTATTATATTTGCCTTTGAAATTTGACCAGATGAAGAAATATTTGTTTTTACTTTTTTTTGTGTGTATGCTCACTTCGTGTTCTCGTGAGAAATGTGCCGAATCTCTGCGCAGCATGTACTACTGGCAGACGGTGTTTCATGTAGATTCCGCCGAGCAAAAATTTCTTCAGGCACATGATGTTTCGCGCCTTTACGTGCGCTATTTCGATGTTGTTTTTGATGAGTCAAGGAGCATTGTTCCTAATGCCACAATAAGCTTTGAGGATAAGGTGCCTGAAGGCGTAGAAATTGTTCCAACCATATATATCGTTAACGAGTGTATGAGGCAGAATGTGGATTCGCTTCCAAGGTTGATTCTAAAGCGTATTCTTCAGATGAACGAAACGAATGACATTGCTGGCGTGGAGGAGATACAGATTGATTGCGACTGGACTATGCAAACTCAAGAACGCTATTTTTCATTTATGAAAACTCTGCAACGCCTTTGTCACGAGAAGGGCTTAAAATTGTCAACAACCATTCGTTTGCATCAACTGTCGCTTAATGCTCCTCCTGCTGATAGGGGAGTGCTGATGGCTTATAACACAGGTGATGTTACAAAGCTTGATGTAGAGCGCCCCATCCTTGATGTGAAGGATGTGCGTCCCTATCTGCATAGTTTGGCTGGTTACAGGCTTGAACTCTCGGCAGCCTATCCTCTTTTCACGTGGAGAGTGCTTTTCAGAGGTGGCAAATATGTGGGAATAATGCACTCTGACGACGATCTTCCTGTGCTCTCGGGCGATACAATTGTGGTGCGCCAACCCTCTTTAGATGATATTCTGCAAACTCGGAATGCTTTGGATGAAGAGCGAAGAGATGTGCATTATGAGGTGATTTTATATGATTTAAGCGACAAAAATATACAACGTTTTAATTCAAAGGATTATGAAAAAATATTCGTTGGGAATAAGTAATAATATGAAACTATATGTTTCGGCTTTGCTGTTGTTTTTCTCAAGTGTTCACGGCAAGGCTTGTGTTTCAGAGGGTGGTTATCACAACAACTACCTGTTTAGCGTGTTTCATCGTTCGTTGATGGACGATAGATTTACCGCAGAAACCAATGTGTTCTGGACAAAATACTTAGGCATCAAAGATAATTATTTCACATACAGCTGGCGTCGCTCAGACATTATGACCGAGGCAAAAAAACGCAACGACAAAGAGCTTATGGCGTATATGAACCTTTTGAATGCCTATATCGATTCAAATGATATGTTCAACGGCTGGGAATACCCAACAAAGGCACAGATAAATGGTAGAAACAAGATTCTACAAAAGATGCTTACCGTTTCACAAAACTATAAGGGAAAGCGCCTCGAACAGCAGTATTGTTTGCTAAAAATGCGTGCCCTTTTCGGTTTGAAGCGTTATCAGGATGCTATGGATTACTGGCAGAAAACAGCCTCAAGGCAGCCTCAGTCGGTTTATCGTGATATGATGCGCAATATCTATGCAGGCTGTTTACTTAGAAAAGGAGAACGCCGACAGGCTGTTGATATCTATGCCGAGCAGGAAGATTTCCGTAGTTTGAAATATTGTGTTCGCAACTATCGTAATGTGGCTGGCATACAGAAGGTTTTTAACGAAAATCCAAATTCTCCAACCTTGAACTATCTTGTTCAAGACTTCGTGAACAACTTTCAGGAAACAGAAGACGTGTTTGTTCGTCACATAGGATGGGAAGCTGAAAGTGCCGATTCCGATAAAGTAGAGTGGATTCATCAGTTGGGCGCCCGCGAGGTTTACAGAAAGGATGCTAATAGTTTTATAGCCTTTGCCCGCCAGGTGGTGAAGAACCCAAATGTGGTGAACCCATGTCTATGGCAAAGTGCTATTGGCTGTTTGGAACATCAGATGGGGCTTTATTCCGAGGCAAAGAATGATCTTGCTGCTGCCCTGAAGATGAATGGCACTCAACGTATGAGAGATAATGCACGCGCTATTTATGCCATCAACTCTGTTCAAACAGAGAAGATGAAAAAGAAATATAACTCTTGGCTTACAGGCGAACTACAATGGCTCGACGAGATGTCTAAGCGCGATGTGCGTGATTCTGTTATGACCGATGATCATTATCATGATGTTAAGGAACGACTCGTTTATTGTATGCTTATTCCACGTTTGCGCTCACTTGGCAAACAGAACGAGGCTTTAACCATGTTTTCCATGATGGAGGAGGATGCTCCTTGGGTGCCTGACTATCGTTCAAGAAAGATTATTAATGATTATCACGAGAATGTGAATTTTGATTACAGTAATGAGTATTATTCAGTTCTCGACAAGCTCTCTACAAAGCAGTTGATGGATTATCTTTCTTATCTTAAGAAAAGACCTAAGGATGTGTTATATAGATATGCTTGGGATAAAGCCTATCGTGAGGCTGACTACTACAACGATCTCATAGGTACAAAACTTCTAGCTCAGGCTCGTTATTCTGAGGCTATCAAATATTTAGAGAAAGTGGACCTTGGCTTTATTAGAACCCAGAATATCCTGCCTTATGAGGTGAAATGTAATTGGAACGTGGAGCGTTGGATGCAGAAGCAATATACAGGAGAATTTGGTAAGGTTCGTGTTTCTTCGCTTAAGAGCAACAAGAAACTTGATTATTGCAAGGAACTGCTTGATGTTCAAGCTCGTTGGAACAATATGCGTGATGGTGAAGAACGCCTTAAAGAAGGATATAAACTTGCTAACATGCTTTATCAAAGTAGTTATGAAGGCGATTGCTGGTGGCTCACACAATATGGCTGGAGCTGCACTCAAGACAGCACTCTTGCTGGCAATCATGATATGGTTGAAGATGCAATCCGTTTGCTTGAAGACGTGTCGGTAAAGACAACCGATTTCAAGCTAAAAGAAAAGAGTCTCTATGCTTTGGCTTATATACATAGAGACCCTTGGTATTTTGAAGGTTGGGACGAAAAGAATAGTGTGTGGTATGATTACGACAACCCTCTTATTCGTCCAAATTCACGTCAATATAAGGCATTGGAAGCATTAGGCAACTTTGCAAAAGCGAATCAAGGAAAACTTGATAATTATGTTACAAAATGCGACGTACTGAAGCGCTTCTTAATGCGCCTCTAACCAGTTGTTGCCCCATCCTGCATCTGCCACGAGTGGCACTTGCAGCTTGTAGGCACTTTGCATTTCTTCCATAACGATTTTCTCAACCTTCTCTGCTTCTTCTGGATAGACGGAGAAGTTGAGTTCGTCGTGCACCTGAAGAATCATCTTGCTTCGGATGTTTTCTTTCTTGAAGCGGTTCCAAATCTTTACCATAGCTACTTTGATAACATCAGCCTCTGAGCCTTGTATAGGGGCGTTGATAGCATTTCTTTCGGCAAAGCCACGTACCGTGCCATTAGCCGAATTGATGTCTGGCAGATAGCGTCGGCGTCCGAAGATAGTTTCAGCATATCCTTTTTGGCGTGCCAGTTCTTTAGCCTTTTCCATATATTCCTTCACCTTTGGGAAAGTTGCAAAATAGCCTTCTATAATTTCTTTTGCCTCGCCATTAGGTATTTCCATGCGCTGGGCAAGACCGTATGTTGTTATGCCGTATATAATGCCGAAGTTGGCTTGTTTTGCCTTTTTTCGCTGACTGTCGGTAACGTTTTCCATCTGTTCTTTCCATATTTTTGCAGCTGTTGCTTTGTGAATGTCAAAGCCGCTACGGAAAGCTTCTATCATGTTTTCGTCGCCACTAAGATGTGCCATTATGCGAAGTTCTATCTGACTGTAGTCGGCGGAAAAGAATTTACATCCAGGCTCAGGAATAAAACACTTGCGTATTTCTTTTCCGTCGTCGGTACGCACGGGTATATTCTGTAGGTTAGGGTCGCTCGATGATAGGCGACCTGTTGCTGTGAGAGCTTGGTTAAATGAAGTGTGAATGTGTCCTGTACGAGGATTTATTAGGGTAGGGAGACTGTCAACATAGGTTGATAGTAACTTCTTCATTCCTCGATAGTTAAGGATATCTTCCACGATAGGAGCCTTGCTCTTCAAAGTTTGCAGAACCTCTTCGCTTGTTACATATTGTCCTGTCTTTGTTTTCTTTGGTTTCTCCATGATTTTCATTTTACCAAAGAGTATTTCGCCTACCTGTTTTGGGCTTGAAATATTGAATTTCTCGCCAGCCTGCTCATATATTTTCTGCTCGTATTCATTCATACGCTTGTTGAAAATATCTGAAGTTTCCTTCAAGGCTTTTGTGTCGAGCAGCACGCCATTCATTTCCATATCTGCCAATACAGGCACAAGTGGCATCTCGATATCCCAGAACAGACTCTCAAGGTTGTTTTCTTTCAGCTGTGGTTGTAGCACGTTGTAGAGTTTCAAGGTTACGTCGGCATCTTCGGCAGCGTATTCGCATACCAGTTTTGGGTCAACCTCACGCATGGATTTCTGGTTTTTGCCTTTTGGGCCAATGAGTTCTTCTATGTGAACAGTTTGGTAGTTGAGTAATGTTTCTGCCAGATAATCCATGTTGTGATGAAGTTCTGGTTGGATGAGATAATGTGCAATCATGGTGTCGAAGAGTTTTCCTTTCAGTTCAACCCCATAGTTTGCCAACACTTCCATATCGTATTTTATATTCTGTCCGATTTTCAGAATATTCTCGTTTTCATATACAGGTTTGAATATTTCTACAAATTTTAAGGCTTGTTCACGTTCAGTTGGTATTGCCACATAAAATGCCTTATTTTCTTCAGTTGCAAAGCTCAAGCCAACCAATTCTGCGTCGATTGCGTGCGTAGAAGTGGTTTCTGTGTCTAGACTGAGAATTTGTTTTGTTAAGAAATAATCACAAATCTTTTGTGCATCTTCCTCATTTTCAATGAGTTTGTATTCGTGAGCTATGGTTTTAAGGCTCTCAAAACTCGAATTTTCTGCACTTTCTTGCCCGTTGTCTTCATTTACGGCAAAGAGATCAAGTTCTTGATTAACTTTTCTTTTAACTTCTTTACCTTTGTTTAATATCTTGTTGGCAAGTGTTTTGAACTCGAGTTCTTCGAAGATTTTTGTTAGTTTCTCCTCGTTGGGCTTTTCGAGTTTTAGTTTTTCAAGATCGAGGTCGAGTGGGACATCGGTTCTGATGGTTGCAAGGAACTTCGACATCTTGATGTCGTCAACAGCTCCTTCAACTTTTTCTTTCATCTTGCCTTTCAATTTGTCGGTATTGGCAAGAAGGTTGTCAACGCTTCCAAATTCGTTGATTAGTTTGGCGGCAGTTTTTTCTCCCACGCCCGGACAGCCTGGGAAGTTGTCGGCAGAGTCGCCCATAAGTGCGAGCAGGTCGATAACTTGTTCGTGTGATTGAATGCCATATTTCTCAGCAATCTCTTTTGTGCCTAAGATTTCGTATCCTCCGCCATGTCGTGGGCGATACATGAATACGTTTTCTCTAACCAATTGACCATAGTCTTTATCAGGTGTGAGCATATATGTTTCTATTCCCTCGGCACCTGCTTTCACGGCTAAGGTGCCAATTACATCGTCGGCTTCGAAGCCTGAAGCCTCGAGAATAGGTATGTTGAAGGCGCGTAGAATGTCTTTAATATAAGGTACGCTAAGTTTTATGTCCTCAGGTGTAGCATCTCTTTGTGCTTTGTAAGCAGGAAAAGCCTCGTGGCGGAATGTTTTATCGAGGTCGAATGCAACTCCCAGATAATCAGGGTTTTCCTTTGTTATTATCTCGTTGAGTGTGTTCACAAATCCCATTATGGCAGATGTATTTAAGCCTTTTGAGTTGATTCGTGGTGCACGAATGAGTGCATAATAAGAGCGGAATATTAATGCGTAGGCATCAAGAAGGAATAGTTTTTTCATCTTAAATTCATTATTTGCCGTAAAATTACTAAAAAAATGCCACATATATTAGATAAAATAATTAATTTTGTATCAAATTTATTTCACATCATGGATTATTTGTCACTCATTAAACAGCCTATCAATAACGAATTGAACGATTTTATTGAGCTTTTCAATAAGTCGCTTTCGCATACCGACGGACTTCTCTCAAGTGTTTTGGAACATATCAAATCGCGAGGAGGAAAGCGTATGCGCCCTCTGCTTATATTGTTGATGGCCAAGAACTTTGGTGAGGTGAGTGATGTTACTCAGCATGCAGCTGTGGGACTTGAACTTCTGCATACCGCTTCGCTTGTGCATGATGATGTTGTTGATGAGAGTAACGAAAGAAGAGGGCAGGCATCTGTGAATGCGGAGTATAATAATAAGGTTGCTGTTCTTGTGGGTGATTACCTGCTTTCAACAGCTCTTCTTGCTGTTTCTTATACTCATTCTGAAGATATTGTGCGCTATCTTGCTGAACTTGGACGCACTCTTTCGAATGGTGAAATTTTGCAGTTGAGCAACATTTCAAATCAAGAAATATCTGAGGAGGTTTACTATCAGATTATTAATAACAAGACTGCTGCTTTGTTTGAGGCTTGTGCAAGAATAGGAGCAAAATCGGCTGGTGCAAGTGATGACGAAGTTCTGGCTGCTGGTAAATTCGGTCAGAATCTTGGTATTATTTTCCAGATTCGTGATGATATTTTTGACTATTACGATCAGGCTGAAATAGGTAAGCCAACGGGTAATGATATGGCAGAAGGTAAGCTTACTTTACCTGTAATATATGCTCTTAATTCTACAAAAAATGTAGAGATGATTGCTCTTGCCAGAAAGGTTAAAGCAGGTAATGTTTCTGCCGATGAGATATCTCGCCTTGTTGCCTTTACAAAGGAAAATGGAGGTATAGATTATGCTCAAAAGCGTATGTGGGATTTTCATCGTGACGCTATGCTTTTCCTTGATAATTATGGACTTAAGGATGATGTTAAGGCTGCTCTGAAGGCTTATCTCGACTTTGTTATTGAGCGCAAGAGCTAAGTAGTTTGATACTGATAATTTACTCAAATAATGATAATCCCTCAGCAAGCCGTTAGGCAAACTGAGGGATTTATTATGTTAACCTTTTTCTTTTTTAGCTTTGTTCTATAATCCTTTATAATGCCTCTATAATGCCTTTATATTGGTTCTATAATGAATTCGTATCTAAAAGTAAAGGTTTTTGCTTCTTTAGAAGTATTTTATTTCCTTACCCAGAATTTCGCTGAGAAGCATGTTGGTTAGACGGCTTGTTCCAAGGCGCAACCATTCGTTGGTGAGCCATTTTTCGCCCAGAACCTCTTTAACGATGGTGTAGAGGATAATTGCATCCATTGGGCTATTGATGCCGCCAGCGGGCTTAAAACCTATCTGTATGCCTGTCTTATCGTAGTATTCCTTGATAGCCTGACACATCACATAAGCGCCTTCTGGTGTTGCACCAGCTTTCTCCTTACCTGTTGAGGTCTTGATGTAATCGGCACCTGCATACATAGAGAGTATGGCAGCTTTCTTGATGTTGCTTGCACTTCCTAAGCAGCATGTTTCGAGGATTACCTTCAAAGGTACGTCGCCACATACAGACTTGAGTTCTGCTATATCGTCGCACACGCCCTCGTAATCGCCTGAGAGGAACTTTCCTACAGGAAGTACGATATCGATGTTTGTAGCGCCGTCCTGAATGGCTAATGAGGTTTCTGCTATCTTTACCTCCATACGTGCCTGAGATGAAGGGAAACAGCCTGTTACGTTGGTTATTTCTACTCCGTCAACCTCAAGGCTGTTTGCTATAAGTTCTGTGAAGTTAGGGTAGGCGCATATGGCTGCTACGTGTGGAAGGTCGGGATAGTCTGAATCAAACTTGTTTACCTTCTCTGTCATAGCAAGAATCTTCTCCTCAGTATCGGCTGTGCCAAGGCTTGTTAGCTCTATACTTCCAAAGAGGAATTTCTTTACTTCGAGAGTGTCGTTTTCGGCAACTTTCTCGTCTATTATCTTCTTTACTGCAGCTGCAACTTCCTCGTCAGAGATGTTGCAATTATACTCTGCGAGAGCCTGCTCATACTTGCTAAGCTCTTCTTTACCGTCGTTTAACACGATGTCCTTAATACTTTTTTCTGCCATAATATTATGTTGTTTTTATTTATCATTTACTAATGTTTTGCAAGCTTTGCTTGCTCAGTAGATAAAAGGAGTTAGATGAAGTTAGAAGAAGATAAAAGACATCAGTTTTATGGTATTGTCCTCTATCTCCGCCGCTAAAAGCGGCATAACTCCCTTTAACTTCCTCTATCTTCTGAACTGATTTAGTTCAGTCATTTAGTGAAGTTATGCTTCGCGCAACTTTGCGTTCTCTTTATGCCTTTTACAATCCCTTTTGGTCTTTTTCTCAAAGCTTTTTTTAAGCTCTTCTGTGAGATCTATGCCTGTTTGGTTAGCAAGACATATAAGCACCCATAGCACATCAGCCATTTCTTCGCCTAAATTAGGCTTTTCACCCTTCTTGAAGCTCTGATCTCCATAGGTGCGGGCAATAACCCTTGCCAGTTCTCCAACTTCCTCTGTGAGGCACGCCATATTGGTGAGTTCGCTGAAATAGCGCACACCATATTGCTTAATCCATTGGTCAACAGTCTGCTGTGCTTCTTTTATAGTCATTTTGCGTTTAACATTTGAAGAATTAATATGAATATGCAGATAAGAATAATTACTATATATTGCTTGTTCTCGCGCTCGTATTCTGTCCAATGGAAGGCTTTGTATAGCACAATTGTCTGCAACAATAATAGTCCTGTTCCGCAAGGCCAAGCGCCATACCAATAGCCCCAGATGCACGAAATTACTATTCCTATCGCTATTAGCAGCAAGCCTGCAACTTCTATTTCTCTAAGATATTTGCGCATCCCCTTTTTTACTATTAACTCCTAACTTCTAACTCCTAATTCCTAACTACTCTTTATTCTTCGTATCCATACAAATGGTTACAGGGCCGTCGTTAAGCAATTCTACCTTCATATCAGCTCCGAATTCGCCTGTGCCTACAGGTTTACCCATAGCCTCTGAAAGAGTCTCGCAGAAGCGATTATAGAGTGGGATAGAGATATTGTGAGGGGCTGCACGCAACCAGCTTGGACGGTTGCCTTTCTTGTAGCTTGCCATAAGTGTGAACTGTGATACAACTATAATGTCTCCGTTTACGTCTTTTATTGGCAGGTTCATCACGCCGTTTTCATCATCAAATACTCTAAGACCAACTATCTTTTTTACGAGCCAGTCGATATCTTCTTGATTATCAGAACTTTCTATGCCCAAAAGGATTAGATATCCCTTGCCGATCTTTGATTTCACCTGTCCCCCAATGGTTACAGAGGCGTTGCTTACACGTTGAATTACAATTCTCATGTTGCAAATATACTAAATTATTCTTCACTATGGAAGTAATCGTAGAGAATCTTTGCTTTTGATGTTCCTATAACTTCGTTAAGTTGCTGTAAATCAGCTTCTTTTGCTTTCTTGACACTCTTAAAGGCCTTTAGAAGGGCTTCCTTAGCCTTTGGGCCAATGCCTTTGATGTCGTCAAGTTCTGAGTGTAGGGCGTGCTTAGAACGCTTGTCTCTGTGGAATGTTATGGCATAGCGGTGCACTTCGTCTTGAATCTGTGTGAGCACCTTGAAAAGTTCGCTTTTCACATCTAATCCTACGGTCTGTGGAGGCCATCCATAGAGTAGCTCGTTGGTTCTGTGACGGTCGTTTTTAGCAAGACCTGCAATAGGAATTTCCAGGTTTAGTTCGCCCTTTACAACCTGTCTTACAACGTCCATCTGTCCCTTTCCTCCATCGGTTATTATAAGGTCGGGAAGAGGCGTTTTTTCTTCTATCATACGACTGTATCTTCTTCGCACAACTTCCTGCATAGAAGCATAGTCGTCTGGGCCTGTAACCGTTTTTATGTTGTATTTTCTATAATCCTTTCTTGAAGGCTTCATAGCTTTATATACAATACAACCTGCAACGGCGTCTGTACCCGATATGTTTGAGTTGTCGAAACACTCTATATGGTAGGGTAATTTGTCAAGCTTTAGAGCGTTTTGGAGTTCTTTCATCAAACGAGTCTGACGTTGTTCTGGATTAAGTTTTTCTGTTTGCTTCAGACGGTCAAACTTGTATTGTTTGGCATTCATCTCAGATAGTTCAAGCAGATGTTTCTTGTCGCCTCGTTGTGGTATGAAGAACTCGGCATCTTTAAGTTTCCAGTCCATTTCAAATGGAACAATAACTTCTTTTGCTTTACTACCAAAGCGATCTCTTATCTCTGGAATAGCGTCATTTAGAAGCTCTTCTGTTGTTTCATCGAGCTTGCGCTTATATTCATAGGTGAAACTTTGATTTATAGCTCCATTTGTTACGTGTATGTAGTTGATAAAGGCATTTTTCTTGTCTTCGTCATCTACAATGGTAAACACGTCAACATCTGTTATGGTGTGACTAACAATCTCGCTTTTGGCAACAAATTCCTCAAGAGCCAGGTATTTCTTTTTTAAATCTTCTGCAACCTCGAATTTTAGCAATTCTGCGTTCTTTTGCATCAAATCAAAGATGCGTTTCTCTACCTCTCGTGTGTTTCCTTTAAGAATTTCGCGTGCTTGGCGCATATTCTCTTGATATTCCTCGTAACTTTGCTTGCCAATACAAGGTGCGTTGCAGTTTTTTATGTGATATTCAAGGCATGGTTTGTATTTTCCCCCATTAATTCCTTCTTGTGTGATGGGAAATCTGCATGTGCGGGGCTTATATAGTTTTTTTATGATTGCAAGAATCTCGTACATCGACGAAACGTGAGGATATGGACCAAAATATGTGCCCCATTTCTTATTTATCGTCCTTGTTTTGAATATTCTTGGAAAAAACTCGTTGGTAATGCAAATACTTGGATATGTTTTGCCGTCTTTGAGCAAAACGTTGTATTTGGGCTGATATTGTTTGATAAGTTGGTTTTCTATCAGAAGCGCATCCTCCTCGCTATTTACAACAGAGTAGGATATATCTTGAATTTTTGAAACAAGCACTTTTGTCTTGAATCTATCCACTTCTTTATGAAAATAAGAAGAAACACGGTTTTTAAGATCCTTTGCCTTTCCTACATAGATGATATGGTCGGGATCAGGATTCTTGCCTGGTTCTCGCTCCTTGTCATAGTATTGATAGGTGCCAGGTTTATGCGGCATACTCAACACTATATTTTTGAGCCGTGACAATCTTTCTTCGTCTTTTGCTTTCTTCATATTAGTCCTTTCATTTGGTGCTCTTAAAGGAGCTTAAAATCATGTTGTTGAGATCTTATTTGTCGTGATAGGAATGGGCTTCTTAGAATCCATTTTGGAATGTTTCCCGTGAAACAATTTGCTCTGTGTAACCTTTAGTTTAACGTTTTACTTTAATAGCTAACTAATTGGTTTTGAGTGTTTTATTATTTTAATAGTTTCACGTGAAACATTGTTGATCTTCTGTGGAACGGGAGGTCTGGACTCTATCTTCCGAGCAGTACCAAGAGTACGTTAATGTCGCTTGGGGATACCCCGGGAATTCTGCTTGCCTGAGCAAGAGTCTCTGGATCTATTCTTTGAAGTTTCTGACGGCCTTCGATAGAAATCTCCTGAAGTTTGGCATAATTGAAACGTCCTTTTATTTTTATATTTTCCAAGCGACGCATCTTGTCGGCTACAATATTCTCGCGGTCAATATATCCTTTGTATTTCATGCGTATTTCTGCAGCTTCTGCGATTTCTTCGTTTCTATTTTCGAAAGATTCGATGTTTTCTTTCAGTTCTGGAATTATATCAGAGAGATTTTTGAGGTTTAGTTTTGGGCGTACAACCAAATCGATAAGTTTACATCCTGCACGGAGTGGGGTAGTTCCTAATGCTTCGAGTTGAGAGTTTATCTTTTCAGCTTTTATCGGAGTGTGTTCGCAGAAATCGATAATTTTCTCAATTCCTTCTTTTTTCTGCAGCCACCAATCGTAGCGGTCACGTTTTGCCAAACCAAGTTGGTAACTCTTTTCTGTTAGGCGGGCATCAGCGTCGTCTTGACGGAGAAGAATGCGATATTCTGCTCTTGATGTGAACATACGGTATGGTTCGTCAACTCCTTTTGTTACGAGGTCATCGATGAGCACACCAATATAGCTTTCGTCTCTGTTCATGACGAAAGGCTCGCCTCCACCGCAATAAATTGCTGCATTTATACCAGCAATGGTTCCTTGTCCACCTGCTTCTTCGTATCCTGTTGTTCCGTTTACCTGTCCTGCAAAGAATAATCCCTTGATAATTTTCGATTCCAGCGAGTGCTTTAGTTGTGTTGGGTCGAAGTAATCGTATTCTATTGCGTATCCTGGACGATATACTTTTACGTCTCTGAGGGCAGGAATCTTTTTGAGTGCTTCAAGCTGTATGTTCATAGGCATACTTGAAGAAAAACCGTTCAGGTACATTTCATTGGTGTCTGTTCCTTCTGGTTCAAGGAATAGAGGGTGTTGGTCTTTGTCTGGGAATGTAACGAGTTTTGTTTCTATTGATGGACAATAGCGTGGGCCTGTTGATTGTATCTGACCGTTGAAAAGAGGAGAGTCTTCAAGTCCGCTTTTCAGAATATCGTGACATTCCTTTGTTGTGTATGTTGTCCAGCAAGGGAGTTGTGGTAATAAGTGGTGGGGGCCGAAATAAGAGAACTGGTGGTAGCTGTTGTCGCCAGGCTGTTCGTCCATGTCTTCAAAGTGAACGCTTCTCTTGTCTATGCGTACAGGAGTTCCTGTTTTCATTCTCTCGGAAGTGATGCCCCATCGTGTGATGCTTTCTGTGAAATTATGTACGGCAGGTTCAGCACAACGTCCGCCTTCAACCATTTTTCTTCCCACGTGCATAAGTCCGTTAAGGAATGTTCCTGCAGTAATAATTGTTGCTTTTGCATAGAAATCAACACCCCAGATGGTTCTCACGCCTACAGCTTCTCCGTTTTCTACAAGAAGCTCGTCGGCTTGATCTTGCCAGATATTAAGATTAGGAGTTTGATCAAGTTCTTTTCTCCATTCCCAGATAAATTTTCCACGATCACATTGTGCGCGAGGACTCCACACGGCAGGACCTTTGCCGATGTTGAGCATTCTGAACTGAATAGCTGTTGCATCGGTAACTTTTCCCATCTGTCCGCCTAAGGCGTCGATTTCGCGTACAATCTGTCCTTTTGCAATTCCACCCACGGCAGGATTACAACTCATCTGACCAATCTTGTTCATATCCATCGTGATCAGACAGGTTTTTGCGCCCATGTTTGCAGCTGCTGCGGCAGCCTCGCATCCGGCATGTCCTCCGCCTATCACGATAACATCATAATGAAATACCATCTTTTTCCTTGTTTTCTATTTTTGCGCAAAAGTAAGAAATAAAAATGGATTTTTCATTAAAACACTTTGATTTATCACCAAAATATAGTATTTTTGCACGTGTTTACCACCTTATTAATACCTATAATCAAGTATTGTTTGGTGGTATATGTGCATTATGTGCTGCTTTATTGTAAAAAGATTTGACAGTATTGAAATTTAAGTCTAACAGTTAAATAATTAAAAATCAATCATTTATGTGGTTAATCAATTCACCTATTGGTAGAAAAGTGGTAATGTCAGTAACTGGCATATGCCTTATACTTTTCCTTACCTTCCACTGCGCAATGAACGTTGCTGCATTCTTCTCAGGCGATGCTTACAACACAGTGTGTGAGTTCTTGGGTACAAATTGGTATGCCCTCGTTGGTACAGCTGGTTTGGCCTTCCTGGCAGTATGTCACATCGTTTATGCTTTTATTCTTACTGCACAGAACCGTCGTGCACGTGGTAACAACCGTTACGAGGTAACAGCAAGTTACGACAAGGTGAGCTGGGCTTCTAAGAACATGCTTGTTCTTGGTCTCATCATCGCTATCGGTCTGCTTCTTCACCTTTTCAACTTCTGGTACAACATGATGTTTGCAGAGTTGGTTGGTATGGAAGGACTTGCTCACGCTCCTGCTGATGGCTTCGCTTGGATCGTTGACACATTCCAGAATCCTGTATTCTCTGTGCTCTATCTTGTTTGGTTCGTAGCTATCTGGTTCCACCTTACTCATGGCTTCTGGAGTGCTATGCAGACAATGGGTTGGAGTGGTAAGACATGGCTTCAGCGCTGGCAGCTTATCGGATGCGTTTATGTTACTATCCTGATGGCTGTATTCGCACTCCTCGTTATTTCATTCTGGTTTGGTTTTGCTCCAAGTATGGCATAAACCCTTATCAGGATTTTAATCGTAATTCATAATTAAATACTATTATGACAAAACAAATAGATTCAAAAATTCCAGAAGGCCCAGTGGCCGAGAAATGGACTAACTATAAAGCTCACCAGCGTTTGGTGAATCCAAAGAACAAACTGAAGCTCGATGTTATCGTAGTAGGTACAGGTCTTGCTGGTGCAAGTGCTGCAGCTTCTCTTGGTGAGATGGGTTTCAATGTTCTGAACTTCTGTATTCAGGACTCTCCACGTCGTGCACACTCTATCGCTGCACAGGGTGGTATCAACGCTGCAAAGAACTATCAGAATGACGGTGACTCTGTTTATCGTTTGTTCTATGATACAGTAAAAGGTGGTGACTACCGTGCTCGTGAGGCTAATGTTTATCGTTTGGCTGAGGTTTCAAACAATATCATCGACCAGTGTGTTGCTCAGGGTGTTCCTTTCGCACGTGAATATGGTGGTATGCTTGCTAACCGTTCATTCGGTGGTGCTCAGGTGAGCCGTACATTCTATGCAAAGGGTCAGACTGGTCAGCAGTTGCTCCTCGGTGCTTACTCTTCATTGATGTGTCAGGTTAATGCTGGTAAGGTGAAGCTCTATACTCGTTATGAGATGGAGGATGTAGTTATCGTTGACGGTCGTGCTCGTGGTATCATCGCTAAGAACCTTGTAACAGGTAAGCTGGAGCGTTTCTCAGCTAATGCTGTAGTTATCGCTACTGGTGGTTATGGTAACACATACTTCCTTTCTACAAATGCTATGGGTTGTAACTGTACAGCTGCTGTTCAGGCATTCCGTAAGGGCGCTTACTTCGCTAACCCTTGCTACGTACAGATTCACCCAACATGTATCCCTGTACACGGTGACAACCAGTCTAAGCTGACTCTGATGTCTGAGTCTTTGCGTAACGATGGTCGTATCTGGGTACCAAAGAAGCTGGAGGATGCTAAAGCTCTTCAGGCAGGTACAAAGCAGCCTTGGGAGATTGTTGAGGAAGACCGTGACTACTACTTGGAGCGTCGTTATCCTGCATTCGGTAACTTGGTTCCACGTGACGTTGCTTCACGTGCAGCTAAGGAGCGTTGTGATAAGGGCTTCGGTGTTAATAATACTGGTCTTGCTGTATATCTTGACTTCTCTGAGTCTATCAACCGTTTGGGTCTTGATGAGATCATGCAGCGTTATGGTAACCTCTTCGAGATGTATGAGGAGATTACTGATGTGTTCCCAGGCGAACTTGGTAGCGAGATCAATGGCGTTAAGTATTACAAGCCAATGATGATCTTCCCTGCTATCCACTACACAATGGGTGGTATCTGGGTTGACTATGAACTTATGACTTCTATTACAGGTCTCTTCGCTATTGGTGAGTGTAACTTCTCTGACCACGGTGCTAACCGTCTTGGTGCATCTGCTTTGATGCAGGGTCTTGCTGATGGTTACTTCGTATTGCCTTATACTATCCAGAACTATCTTGCTGATCAGTCTATCTGGGCTAAGGTTCCTACTACTGCTCCTGAGTTCGACGAGGCAGAGAAGGGTGTTGAGGCAGAGATCGATCGCTTGATGAATATCAAGGGTAAGCGTTCTGTTGACTCTATCCACAAGGAACTTGGACACATCATGTGGGAGCATGTTGGTATGGGTCGTACTAAGGAAGGTCTTGAGGAAGGTCTCCGTCTGTTGAAGAACCTTCGTGATGAGTTCAATACTAACCTCTTTGTTCCTGGTAAGAAGGAAGGTTTGAATGTTGAGCTTGACAAGGCTATCCACCTCCGTGACTTCATCCTCATGGGTGAGCTTATTGCTTACGATGCACTTTCTCGTAATGAGAGCTGTGGTGGTCACTTCCGCGAGGAGCACCAGACTCCAGAGGGCGAGGCTGCACGTGATGACGAGAACTACTTCTATGTAGGTTGCTGGGAATATCAGGGTGACGACACCAAGGCTCCTGAGCTCATCAAGGAACCTCTTGAGTATGAGGCAATTAAGGTACAAACACGTAACTATAAGAATTAATTATGGCAAGAAATATTAGTTTCACAATCAAATATTGGCGTCAGAACGGTCCTAAAGACCAGGGACATTTTGACACACACGAGATGAAGGATATCCCAGACGATACTTCATTCCTTGAGATGCTCGATATCCTCAACGAGGAGCTTATCGAGGCAGGCGAAGAGCCATTTGTATTCGATCACGACTGCCGCGAGGGTATCTGCGGTATGTGTTCTTTGTATATCAACGGTACTCCTCATGGAAAGACAGAGCGTGGTGCTACCACCTGTCAGCTCTACATGCGCCGTTTCAACGATGGTGACGTTATCACCGTTGAGCCTTGGCGTTCAGCTGCTTTCCCTGTAATCAAGGACTGTATGGTTGACCGTTCTGCATTCGATAAGATTATCGCTGCTGGAGGTTACAACACTATCCGTACAGGTCAGGCTCAGGATGCTAACGCTATCCTTATCCCTAAGGAGAATGCTGATGAGGCTATGGACTGCGCTACATGTATCGGTTGTGGTGCTTGTGTAGCTGCTTGTAAGAACGGTTCAGCTATGCTGTTCCTTTCTTCTAAGGTTAGCCAGCTGGCACTCCTCCCACAGGGTCGTCCTGAGGCTGCTAAGCGTGCTAAGAACATGATTGCTAAGATGGAAGAGTTAGGTTTCGGTAACTGTACAAACACTCGCGCTTGTGAGGCTGTTTGTCCTAAGAACGAGTCTATCGCTAACATCGCTCGTCTTAACCGCGAGTATCTTAAGGCAAAGCTTGCTGACTAATTACTTTTGCTTTCAACGGAAAGCAAAAGATAATGATAGATTAAAGAGGAAAGTCCAAATGGACTTTCCTCTTTTTTGTTGGTAATACTATTTGTTAATCTGCTGAAAAAGCAAAAATAGAGCATATTTCTTTGATGATTGCGGGTCAATGATTATCTTTGTATCCAACAGTTCTTTATACCGTAAAATAGAATTATGACATTAGAATTTATTCTTCGCATTTTCGTTGCTGCTCTATTGGGCGGTTTTATAGGCCTTGAGCGTGAATACCGTGAGAAGGCTGCTGGTTTGCGCACTCATTTTCTTGTGGCGCTTGGTTCGGCTTTGTTTATGATTATCTCGGCCTATGGCTTTGAGGGGGTGCTCACAAACGAGAATATGCGCCTTGATGTGTCGCGTATAGCTGCTCAGGTGGTTACTGGTATCGGTTTTATTGGTGCAGGAACGATAATCTTTCAGAAGAATGCTGTACGTGGACTAACTACTGCTGCAGGTGTGTGGGTGACAGCTGCCATTGGTTTGACTTGTGGTGCTGGTATGTATTTGCTTGCTATTATATCTACCGTTTTGGTGCTGGTGGGTATGGAAGCTTTCAACTATGTGCTTCGCCTTCTGAATAAAGACAGAAACGAAGTATAATTTGTAATGTGTAATGTGTAATTGCAAATTGAGTACAATAGAAGAATTTATAAAGAAACATCGGCTTGACGATGTGCGCTCCTTAGCGTTACAGGCTGCTAAATATCCAGATATAGACATGCCGTTTGCTCTTGACCAGATAGAAGGTTGGCAAAGAGCACGCACAAAACTGCCAGAATGGGCTTCTAAGGAAGGAATTATCTTTCCGCCGCATATTTCTATGGAACAATGCTCAAGCGAGCGCACAGCGAAATATAAGAGCGGTATTTTGCATTCGTCAGGCACACTCATAGATCTCACTGGTGGCTTTGGTGTTGATTTCTCTTATATGGCCAAGGGATTTCCTAAGGCTGTGTATGTTGAAAGGCAGTCTCATTTATGTGATATTGCCAGGCATAATTTTGAATTATTGGGATTGAATCATGCCGATGTGGTTAATGCTGATGGGGTAGAGTATCTTCATTCTTTGCCTCGTATCTCGAATGCATCTCGAACGCATCTCGAAGGCGAGAACGAAGAAAATGGTCAGCAGACTATCGAAGAAAACATAGTTATTTATCTTGACCCAGCACGCCGTGATATTCATGGGGCAAAGGTTTATGGAATAGAGGATTGTACCCCAAATGTGGTGGAATTGCAGTCAGAATTGCTTGACAAGGCTTCTGTGGTGATGGTTAAACTGTCACCTATGCTTGATCTTCATGCTGCAATCAAGGCTTTGTCTGTTTCTAAGGTCTATATTGTTTCTGTGGGCAATGAATGTAAGGAACTGTTGCTGGTGCTTAGTAGAGATAAAAATGAAGCCATACGCGTTGTCTGCGTTAATGATGACGAGTCTTTTGAATATTCCTATGGCGAAGAGGCTGACTGTGTGCCATCTGTATCAGATGCAGATATATTGGCTGACGGCTCAGAATGTTTCCTTTATGAACCTAATGCCTCTATCATGAAGGCAGGATGTTTCTCGCTGTTAACGAGTTGTTTCTCGGTAAAGGCATTATCAAGAAATTCCCATTTATTTGTTAGTAACGATGAAATTGCTGATTTTCCAGGCAGAAAGTTCAAAATTTATGCCGTTTCATCGATGAATAAGAAGGAATTGCGCAAGGTGTTGGCTGATATTTCTCAGGCAAATATAGCTGTAAGGAACTTCCCCTTGTCTGTTGCCGAACTTAGAAAGCGTTTAAAGTTGAAAGATGGAGGCGATACTTATATCTTTGCTACTACTGTTGGTGAACGCAGTCACACATTAATAATCTGCAAAAAAATTGGTTAAATTTGGCTATCTGCTTGATTTTAGCTATTTTTGCAAGTCTGAAAGTTTAGATCTTAACGTATTATGTCAGTAGAAATAAGGAAAGTAGAATCCAAAAAGGATTTGAAAACTTTCGTTGACTTTCATTACGATTTGTATGAAGGCAACGCTTACGATGTCCCCACTTTGTTCAGCGATGATATGGCAACATTGAGTCGCGATAAGAATGCTGCTTTCGATTTTTGTGAAGCAGAGTATTATCTTGCTTACAAGGACGGAAAGCTGGTAGGACGTGTAGCTGCTATTATCAACCACAAAGCCAATAAGCGTTGGGAGCGTAAAACCTGTCGTTTTGGCTGGATAGATTTTATTGATGATATTGAGGTTTCCAAGGCTTTGCTCGATGCTGTTACTGAATATGGCAAGAGCAAGGGCATGACAGAGGTTGTTGGTCCTCTTGGCTTTACTGATTTCGATCCAGAAGGAATGCTAACAGATGGTTATGACCAATTGGGTACCTTTGCAACAATCTATAACTATCCTTATTATCCACAGCACATGGAGAAACTTGGTGGCTGGGTAAAGGATAATGATTATGTGGAGTATAAGATTATCGTTCCAGAGAAGATGCCAGAGAAGCATAAGAAGATTGCTCAGATGGTTGAGAAACGATATAATCTGCATGTTCATGTGATGACCAAGCACGAGGTTTACAAGGAAGGCAAGGGCATAGAAGTGTTTAGGGTTATCAACGAGGCATTCAAGGATATTTATGGTTTTTCTGAGCTTTCAGACAAGCAGATAATGCAATACATCAACCAGTATCTGCCTTATGGCGATTTGCGCCTTATTCCAGTTGTAGAAGACTGGAATAACAACAGAAAGATTGTTGCCGTTGGTATCACACTTCCTTCGTTGTCAAAGGCTATGCAGAAAACACACCGTGGTCGTCTCTTTCCTTTCGGCTGGTGGCATATCCTACGCTCGCTGAAGTGTCACAAGACAAATATCGTTGATCTTGAGATGGTTGGTGTACTTCCTGAATATCGTAGCAAGGGAGCTGTTGCTCTTCTTTTTGCACATCTTATCCCTCTTTTCCAGAAGTTTGGCTTTGAATGGGGAGAATCACAGGTTGAGATGGAAACCAACGATAATGTGCAGAACCAGTGGCAGGCTTTTGAAACCGTTCAGCATAAGCGTCGCCGTTGTTTCAAGAAAGAAATAAAGTAATCTCCATAAATAAAAATCAACCTCTAATCCTATAATACCCCATTGAAATATGAGTGAGTTAGAAAAAATCCCACAGCAGCCAGTTGAATATACTGATGATAATATCCGTCACTTGAGTGATATGGAACATGTACGTACCCGTCCAGGTATGTATATCGGTCGTTTAGGTGATGGTAATCTTCCTGAAGATGGTATCTATGTCCTCTTGAAGGAGGTTATCGACAACTCTATCGACGAGTTCAAGATGAAGGCTGGTGACCGCATAGAGGTTGATATTGACGAAAACTTGCGTGTTAGCGTGCGCGACTATGGTCGTGGTATTCCACAGGGAAAGCTTGTTGAGGCAGTAAGCGTTCTTAATACGGGAGGAAAATACGACAGTAAGGCATTCAAGAAGAGTGTTGGACTTAATGGTGTGGGTGTGAAGGCTGTTAATGCCCTTAGTGCCCATTTCACCGTGCGTTCTTATCGTGAAGGAAAGGTTCGTGAACTGGAATTTGAAAAGGGTAATCTTCTTAGCGATCATACATCTGAATCAACAGATGAGAATGGTACATTCATCTTCTTTGAGCCTGATAACACTCTGTTCAAAAACTATAGTTTCCACGATGACATCGTAGAAACGATGCTTCGCAATTACACCTACCTTAATTCGGGCCTCACAATCATGTATAACGGTCAGCGCATCAAGAGCCGTAATGGTCTTGAGGATTTGTTGACCGATAACATGACATCAACAGGTCTTTATCCTATAATCCATCTTAAGGACGAGGATATTGAGATTGCATTCACTCACACCAATCAGTATGGTGAAGAGTATCATAGCTTCGTTAATGGCCAGCACACCACTCAGGGAGGTACTCATCAGAGTGCTTTCAAGGAGCATATAGCCAAAACAATAAAGGAATATTTTGGTAAATACGAATATGGTGACATCCGTAATGGCCTTGTTGCTGCCATAGCTCTTAATGTAGAAGAGCCAGTCTTTGAGTCTCAGACAAAGATTAAACTGGGAAGTACCCAGATGGCTCCCGATGGCGATAGCATCAACAAGTATGTTGGCGATTTCATCAAACAGAATGTAGATAACTATTTGCACATGCACACCGATGTGGCAGAGGTTATCGAAAACAAGGTTAAGGAGAGCGAGCGTGAGCGCAAGGCAATGGCTGGTGTAACAAAGCTTGCTCGTGAACGTGCCAAGAAAGCCAACCTTCACAATCGAAAGCTCCGCGACTGTCGTATCCACTTCTGTGATGTTAAGAACGATCGTAAGGAAGAATCATCAATCTTCATCACCGAGGGTGACTCTGCAAGTGGTTCTATCACAAAGAGCCGTGATGTAAACACACAGGCGGTGTTCTCTTTGCGTGGAAAGCCTCTCAACTGCTTCGGACTAACCAAGAAGGTGTGCTACGAAAACGAAGAGTTTAATCTTCTTCAGGCTGCACTCGATATTGAAGATGGCTTGGATAATCTGCGCTACAACAAGGTTATTGTGGCTACCGATGCCGATGTAGATGGTATGCACATTCGTTTGCTTACAATAACATTCTTCCTGCAGTTCTTCCCCGAGCTCATCAAGAAAGGTCATGTGTATGTTCTTCAAACCCCATTGTTCCGTGTGCGCAATCGTCGCACGAAGATAAAGAACAAACAGGTTATTGCCGATGCCGATGCTCTGCTTGGAGAAAAGGATAAAAAGAACGATTTCATCACACGTTATTGCTATAGCGAAGAAGAACGTCTTGCTGCAATTAAAGATTTGGGACCAGACCCAGAGATTACCCGATTCAAGGGACTTGGTGAGATCTCCCCTGAAGAATTTGTCCATTTCATCGGACCAGATATGCGTCTTGAACAGGTAACTTTGCACAAGAACGATCAGGTTCAGCAACTTCTGGAGTATTACATGGGTAAGAACACTATGGAACGTCAGAACTTCATTATCGACAATCTGGTAATTGAAGAAGACCTTCCAGAAGATACAGACCCTATTGATTAAATAAAACTGTCTTCCACAGATAAGAATGAATATGAAGAGATTATTTGTAATATCAGTATTGATTGCAGCATATAGTTCTGTTTTTGCGCAGTCTCGCGACAATCTCATGCGTAAGCTTTTTATAGCTGAGAGTGCCATAAAGAGCTTGTATGTTGATTCGGTTGACGAAAACAAACTTGTGGAAGATGGTATTCGTGGCATGATAGAGAAGCTTGATCCTCATTCTGCTTACTCTACAGCCAAGGAAACAAAGGCTATGAACGAACCTCTAAATGGTTCATTTGACGGCATAGGAATACAGTTTAATATGCAGGCCGACACATTGCTTGTCATACAGCCTGTGCTCAACGGACCTTCTGAGAAGGTAGGCATAATTGCCGGCGACCGTATAATCAGCGTTAACGACACAGCTATCGCTGGTGTAAAGATGTCTAAGAAAGAGATTATGCGTCGTTTGCGTGGCCCTAAAGGTACAAAGGTTCGACTTGGTGTTGTTCGTCGTGGAATAAAGGATGTGCTTACATTTAAGGTCACCCGTGATAAAATTCCTGTAAAGACAATAGATGCCGTATATATGATTCGTCCTCAGGTGGGCTACATCCGTATAGGGTCATTTGGTATGACCACATACGATGAGTTTATGGAGGGCGTAGAAAAACTTAAGAAGCAAGGTATGAAAGACCTTGTTATCGACCTTCAGGAAAATGGTGGCGGTTATCTTGTTGCTGCTGTGCAGATTGCTAATGAGTTCTTGCAGAAAAACGATCTTATAGTATATACCAAGGGACGTGCTGCCGAACGCCAGGAGTTTAAGGCAGAAGGAAATGGGCGTTTGCTCGATGGAAAGGTTGTTGTTCTTATCAACGAGTTCAGCGCTTCTGCATCAGAGATTGTTACTGGAGCCCTTCAGGATCAGGATAGAGGACTTGTTGTAGGTCGTCGTAGCTTTGGTAAGGGGCTTGTGCAGCGTCCTATAGAGTTTGACGACGGTAGTATGCTTCGCATCACCATAGCTCATTATTACACACCTTCAGGTCGTTGCATCCAGAAGCCTTATACTAAGGGCAATCAGCTTGACTATGCTCTTGACCTTGAGAAGCGTTACAAGCATGGTGAGTTCTATAGTGCCGACAGTATACATTTTGCCGATTCCCTGAAATACTACACTCTGCGTAAGCATCGCGCCGTATATGGTGGCGGTGGAATTATGCCCGATTATTTCGTACCACTTGATACAACAATTTATACGCCATTTTATCGTCAGATAGCAGCTCGCAGCTATATCATCAACACCAACCTTAAGTATGTTGACGAACATCGCAAGCAGCTGAAAGAACAATATCCCGATTTTCAGAAGTTCCTTGTAGGCTATGAAGTACCAAAAGAGATGGTTGATGATGTTCTTAACCAGGCTGCTAAGGACAAAATAAAGCCTAAGAACGACGAAGAATTGGTTAAGACGATAAAGTCACTTAAGTTGCAGATGAAAGCCCTTGTAGCCCGCGATTTGTGGGATATGAGTGAGTATTTCCAAATAATGAACGAGAACAACACTATCGTTCAGCGAGCTATAACCCTTTTTGCTCAAAAATAGATTACATGACAGAAGATTTCGATATAAGAGAACAAAACCTTAACTCAAGTGAGAAAGAGTTTGAGAATGCCCTACGACCTTTAAGATTTGACGATTTTAACGGTCAGCAAAAGGTTGTAGAGAACCTTGAAGTGTTTGTAGAAGCAGCCAAATATCGTGGTGAGCCTCTTGATCACACTTTACTCTATGGACCTCCTGGATTAGGAAAGACAACATTGAGCAATATTATTGCTAATGAGCTTGGGGTAGGCTTTAAGATAACATCAGGACCAATTCTCGACAAACCAGGAGACCTTGCTGGTATTCTTACCTCGCTCGAACCTAACGATGTACTCTTTATCGATGAGATTCATCGCCTTTCGCCTGTGGTAGAGGAATATCTTTATTCGGCAATGGAGGACTATCGCATAGATATCATGATAGATAAAGGTCCTTCGGCACGCAGCATTCAGATAGATCTTAATCCCTTCACTCTTGTTGGTGCCACCACACGTTCGGGAATGCTTACAGCTCCTTTGCGTGCCCGTTTTGGTATCAACATGCACTTGGAATATTATGATCCCGAAACTTTGCAGCGCATCATAAAGCGTTCTGCTATGCTTCTCAAAGTACCTATCGACGATGAGGCTGCTGTTGAAATTAGCCGTCGCAGTCGTGGCACCCCCCGTATAGCCAACTCTCTGTTGCGTCGTGTGCGCGATTTTGCACAGGTGAAAGGAAACGGCACTATCACCCACGACATAGCTACAATGGCTCTGCAGTCGTTGAATATTGATAGTTATGGTCTTGATGATATTGATAACAAAATCCTGCTCACCATTATTGATAAGTTCCGTGGCGGTCCTGTTGGAATATCTACTATTGCCACAGCTATTGGCGAGGATGCAGGTACCGTGGAGGATGTTTATGAGCCATTCTTAATCATGGAGGGATTCATCAAGCGCACACCACGTGGACGAATGGCAACAAAGCTTGCCTATGATCATCTTGGTCGCAATTCCTATGCAGGGAATGTTATGCAACCCGATTTGTTTGGATAACTTTATTTGCCGGATATATGGAAAGAATAGCATTATTTACTGGCACCTTTGACCCGTTTACTATTGGTCATCAAAACATCGTTGAGCGTGCCTTGCCACTCTTCGATAAAATCGTGATTTCTGTAGCAATGAGCAAATTGAAACATGCTCAGGAAGAAATTGATGCCCGTGTGAGTGCAATAAAGGCTCTATACGGCAACGAACCTCGTATAGAGGTAGAATCTTACTCTGATCTTACAATCGACCTCGCAAAGCGCAAAAAAGCCCGCTTTATTGTTCGTGGTGTTCGTTCGGTTAAGGATTTCGAGTATGAGCGTGAGCAGGCAGAGTTCAATAAACGCATGGGAGGTCTTGAAACAATACTTCTTTTTGCCGAGCCAGGTTTGGCAAGTGTTAGCTCTACCTTGGTCAGAGAATTAAAGTATTTCGGACGCGACGTTAGCGAGTTTCTGCCCAATGGTTCTGTTGTCTCAGAAAAATAAAATGTACAAGAAAAAAGTTTCTGTTTAAATAGTTTTTGATTATGATTACGTATAATGCAGAAGGTGTAAAAATGCCTAACATCAAGAAGCGTTTCACCACAAAATGGATAAAGGCTGTTGCTGCCACCTATGGTCGCAAAGTAGGTGAGATAGGTTATATGTTTGTTGATGACGAGAGTATTTTGCAGACTAATCGTGAATACTTAGGTCACGATTATTATACTGATATCATCACTTTCGACTATGATGAGGGCGATGTAATCAATGGCGATCTTGTTATCTCTCTTGATACAATACGTACCAATGCCGAGAAGTTTGGCAAAAGCTACGACGAGGAACTTCATCGTGTAATCATCCACGGCATCCTTCATCTCTGTGGCATCAACGACAAAGGGCCTGGTGAGCGCGAGATAATGGAAGCCAATGAGAATAAGGCTTTGCTGCTTCTGAAAGAGCTCAAAGAGGCTAATAATTAGAGGGTGTTCAGAAAATTCAGAATATTCCGATTACTCTGATTATTCCGAATGTTCCGATAATTCTGATACTAATAAAAAGGGAAAGAGCATTGCTTGCTGCTTTCCCTTTTTATATTTAATTGTTATTGCTCCTTTTTTCATAAATGCTGTATAACGTTTCTAATACAGCAATAATAGCTATTTTATGTCTTTAGTTGGTTAGCCCCCTCCTGTTGGAGGGGGATGGGGGAGGTTTCTATTTCCTCCATAGTTTACTCATATCCTCAAGGGTCTTGCCCTTTGTCTCAGGAACGAGTTTCCATACGAAGATTGCTGCGATAACGCAGATTAATCCGTATAGACCGTATGTGAACCAATGGCCGAAGCCATCGCCCTTGGTAAGCTCAATATTGAACATAGGCACAAAGGTAGAGCTAACGATAAAGTTAAATATCCATTGGAAAGCAACGGCAATAGCTGTAGCACCGCCACGGATGGTGTTAGGGAACAGTTCGGCTATATATACCCAGCAGATTGGACCCCATGAGAACATAAAGCAGGCTGCATAAAGCATCAGGCTAAGCATGGTCACCATTTCAAGGGCTGGATTACCAAAGGTGATAGCCACACCAAAAGCACCAAGAGCCATACCTAAAGAACCACTAATCAGCAATGGCTTTCTGCCAAGCTTCTCTACTGTAAACACGGCTACAAGGGTGAACGAGATGTTTACTATACCCATGACAACGGTAACAACCATAGGATTGTCCATACCCATATCGGCAAAGATACGTGGAGCATAATAGAGCACAGCGTTGATACCTACTGCCTGCTGGAATACAGAAAGCATGATACCTACGAAGATACACATGAATCCGTAAGCCATAAGCTTTTCAGTCTTCTCAGTAACAGTATTCTTGATGTCGGTGAGAATCTGAGCACCCTTTGAAGCTCCATTTATACGCGCAAGAACGCTTAGAGCCTTGTCATCTTGACCAATCTTAGCCAAGTAGCGAGGAGTCTCAGGAACAAAGCAGATAAGAAGAGTAAACAAACCAGCTGGCACACACTCAGAACCAAACATATAACGCCATCCGGTAGCTATTGTCCAAGGGTCGCTATTTGGTACTACCTGAGAGAAACCCTGACCAATGCTTTCTATAACAGGGTTGGTGTGCTCACCAAGAATAATGAAGTTAACGAAATATACTACCAGCTGACCGAAGATAATGGCAAACTGGTTGAATGATACCAACATTCCTCGTTTGTCGCTTGGAGCAATCTCGCCAATATACATAGGGCATATTGCTGATGCCATACCTACGCCAATACCACCAAGAACACGGTAACAGTTGAACACAATAAGAAGATTCCATGTAGGCTCTCCCTTTGTCATAATACCGAATGTTTCTGGATCCATGCTTCCGTAGGCAGAGATAAAGAAGCAGATACCGGCAAAAATCAAACTGCGCTTACGTCCGAACTTGTCGGCAAACAATCCTGAGAGAGCAGAACCAATAATACATCCAATAAGAGCCGATGATGATGTGAAACCGTGCATAACATCGGTATAATGGAAATCCTTTGCACCCAGGAAGAAAGCCTGGAGACCTTTCTCGGCACCTGAGATAACGGCGGTGTCGTAACCGAAGAGCAATCCTCCCAGCACAGCAACCATTACGATGCCAGCCAGATAAGTCTTGCTACCTGTTTCGTTTTGATACATAGTGTTATTTGTTTTTAGTTATTCGTCATGATACTAACGCTTCGCAAAGCTACTAAAATTATTTTAATTCTGGGCATATTCTTTTTAGTTTTTCTTTAGGATGCGTTTAGGACTCGTTTAGGACATCTGTTTTTTTAGAACTCGTCGTGTTGATGAAAATGAAGTTTGAGTAATTAGAGAATTGGCTCGTGCCCTTGAGTATATAATTCGTTTGATTCGGATTCATAGGAATTATTAGAATACGCAACAATGGCGCACGTCTAAAATCGTTCAACGTTCAATGTTCCCCGTTCAACGTTAAAAGTATTCTCTAATTCTTGATAAAAAAACTAATTGAGACTGAGATATTGAGACGCTTTTTCTTGTTATGTTATTCATATATATTTTGTATCTTGTTGATTTTCAGCTTCTTATAAGAATCATGTTTCCATTTTGTCTTCCAATTCCAGTTCTTCCAGTTCGTTTTCAGAGGTACCTACTTTTCCTTATATTATATATAACTATCTATATATTAATAAGTTATATATATATTATAGAAAATGGCACATGCGTTTTTTTAATTGGAATAACTGGAAGTGGAAGATTTATATTTTCTTCTCTATAATGCATCATGTTGATTTTCAGCCTTTTAGAAGAAAATCTGCTTTAGTAATCTAACAGTCTAACAGTCTTACAGTTGATTTTTGAGGTATCCCTATTTTTCTTTTATCATATATATTATATATATAAATAATTAATAATCAGTAAGTTATAAAGATAAAGGGAAAGAAAACAGAGAAATGGCATAGCATAAAAAACATCTGTTAGACTGTAAGACTGTTAGATTTCTTTAGTCTGTGCTTCTTCTATACGAGGCTTCAACTGTATATTCCGAAAATGATTCTAAAACACGGAAACACCCGAAAAATATATTATAGTTCTTCTTTGTTTTGACAAAGATTTGTATATTTGTGCTATATTAAACTTAATAATCGAAAAAACGATGAAAAAGATTATTTTATTATTTTTAGTTGTATGTAATTGTTTGATATGTAGTTCGGCAGGCATATCAAAAGATATATTGACTGCAAATACATGGAAAGTTATATACCCAGATTTTCATGGGAATAAGATTCATATTATAAAGGTTTATAAAGATAATACGTTAGAGATTAGGGTGACATATGTTACTCTTAATGAAACGGTATCGACTCTTTTTAAATATTACCTTACAGATAAAAAAACCTCTGAATTTGATATTGATAAGGTTGGTGGAGCTGATACAGGATGTTACCTTGTATTTGCAAATACTAAAGATCTTGAAGCGAAAGAAAAGTTTTTTGTTTGTTGGGAAAATATTTCTACTGATAAAAATATAATTGAATTTAAAGACCAAACAGGTCAAAAGTGGATATTAGAGAGACAGTAATTTCCGCTGCATCTGTTTTTTTATTATGAAAGGAAGGGCTAACCGACAGGAACAATAGTAGGTTAATAAATCAACATTCAATAGTTTTACCTCCCTTCCCCTTTGGGGTTTCTGTCCCCCGGGAACGGGGGAGATTTGTCGAAGACCCACTGACCGACGGGAAGTAAACGAAGGGGGTGT
>OCVV011353746.1_pt1 | contig 54292 bp, 47 predicted proteins | sample 1539721 | NCBI WGS metagenome assembly OCVV01 (sample SAMN02144230, study PRJEB22623) | gut metagenome | biome: sheep rumen | host: Ovis aries | place: New Zealand
GTAGTAACAAACAGGGCAAAAGGAACCCCCCCGCCCCGAGAGAGGCGGGTGGATTCCTTTGCAGCTCCGGTCGGGCGCGTGCGGCGTGGAACGCCGTGTTCTGCCTCGATCAATGACAGTTAAAGTAGTACATGGCGGTGCTGTCGGTGAGCACGGCGTCAACCTTGCCGCTGTAGAGGTACCTGAAGCACTCCGTCGTACCGCCGGCCAGGCGCGTGACCTGATTGAGGCGTTTCTCCAGCTTGGGGTTGGACTGCAGCGCTTCCATCGCCTCGGTGGTCGAGCACATCGCCATACTCTTGCCGCTGAGCATAAGGGCGTTGTAAATAAACTCGCCGCTGCGCACCGCAATTACAATGTCGTTCTTCACATAAGGGCCGAATTGCTCATAGCTGCCGTTGTCAAGCTCCTTCTGATCGAGGACAATGCCGCCCCAGGCGCAGTCAATATTGCCGGAAGAGAGCTCCACGAAGACGTCTTCCTTGTTGATCGGCTGGATCTGCAGCGACCATCCGAGCAGCTCGCAGACGACATTGGCGAATTCGATATCAAAGCCCCAGTAGCTCCCCTCCGACACATAGGCCATCGGGAAGGAGTTCGTATCCACGCCGATTGTAAGTGAGCGCGGATAGATCTCATATTTCTCCTTCAGCTTTTCGATCGCATTGGCGTCGGATTCAAAGTTGATGATCCTGGAGCCGAACCATCTCTGCGCCAGGGCGTCAACCGTTCCGTCCGCCATCAGCACCTTGATCGCTGCAGGGACGAATTCACCCACGTAGTCGCCGGTGCGGAAGGCAATGGAATATTCCTGCTCGACAAGCGTGAGCACAGACTTGACGCGATAGCCGCCCTCCGATTGTCCGCAGGCGCTGAGCGCGAAGAGCATACAAAGCGCAAGCAGGATACAAATTATTCTCTTTCTCATTGTGATCACCAAATCTCCCGCGCTAACGCTGATGCCGCCCGGCGCGGACTCGATTTTTTCTGCGCGCAGCCGCCGCGCCGATCATAAACGCCGCCGCAAGAGCCGCGACAGAGCCTATCGCGATCAGGAAAATACTGCCGGCCCGATCTTCCTCCGGCTGCTCGATCTCCTGTGTATCGGGCAAAGCGGTATTATCCGGCTCCGCCGTGACGGAGGCCGGTTCCTCTTCTGCGGAAGGCTCCGCTCCCGCCTCGGGCGTCGGCTCCGGTTCAGGCGTCGCGGCGGCGGCCGCCTGCGCCTCGAGCCAGGCCGGGAGCTTCTCGTCGAGCGAGAGGCTGTAGTCGCCGTAGAGCTTGCACAGATCCTGCAGGTAGGCCTCGCCGATGCCCATATTCTGCGTCATCACGACGAGGATGAAGGGGTGCTCGGTGTAGATCACGCCGGCCGTATGATTGTATTCATAGCCGTTATAAGGCGAGGTATAGCTGCCGTATTTCTGCGCTACGGGATACTGCCAGCCCCAGACTGCGTGGAAATAATGGTCGTTCTGCGCGCGCCTGAGACAGTCGAGGATATGAGGATAGAGCTCCTCGTTGAAATACAGCTCCTCCATGACGTCCATCATAAACTGGCAGGTGAAAAAGCTGTACTGATAAAAGTCGTCCACGTAATAATCATCCGGCAGGTCGGAAAACTGCTTGTACTGTGGGCGCGCAGCGGCCTCGTCCCCATCGCCTACGACAGCCATCATCTTATGGCCGTAGGGATTGCTGGAATAGACCAGCACATAGTCCTCGGCCGTCGCCAGCGTGAGGCCGCCGAGATCGGTGTCCTGCGAAATCAGCCCGTCATGCTCCTGTTTGGCGAGGATCATCATCAGCGGGACCTTATAGAGGCTCGCGCTGTAATACCAATGATCGGGATTCGAGACCCAGGTCTCTCCCGTCTCCGTATAGCAGAAGCCGACGCTGATCTGGCGGTAGTCGTTCAGCTCCAAGCCGGGATGAGAAGCCAGATAAGCGTCCAGGATAGCCTGCAGCGCGTTCGGGTCAATGAGACCGGGGGTCTCCGCTGCCGTTTCGCTCTCCTCCGCAAAGGCGGATGCGCAGGGCAGGAGCAGCAGACAGACCAGCATGGCAGCAATCAGGCGAAGGATTCTTTTCTCTCTCATGGACGTATCCCCCGATCAGCCGATGTGCATGCCGTCGGAGCTGCGCGTGAGCTCGGCAGAGTAAAAGGCTTTTGCCGCACGGATGAGGTATTCCGTGTCCAGCGAGCCGGCCGTTTCGTATGCGGAATGCATGGCAAGCTGGGCAAGGCCGATATCCACGGAATCGACCGAGACATGCGCGGTGCTGATATTCCCGAGCGTAGAGCCGCCGGGCATATCCGGGCGGTTCGTATAGCGCTGCGTAGGGACGCCTGCGCGCGCGCAGATCTCCGCGAAGACGGCGGCGGAAAAAGCGTCGGAGGTGTACTTCTGTGAGGCGTTGAACTTCACGACGATGCCCTTATTCATCTCCGGCCTGTCGCCGCGGTCTGCGTACTCGGGGTGATTGGGGTGGACGGCATGTGCGTTGTCGGCCGAGACAAGAAAGCTCTGCGCAACGGCGCGGCGCAGATCCATACCGAGAGCCTCGCAGATACGCGAGAGCGTATCCTCCAGCAGCGTGGAGTCCGCTCCCTGCTTGGTGGAGCTGCCGATCTCCTCGTTGTCAAACACGCAGAGAACGGGTATGTTGCCCTGCTCCGAGGAGTGCAGGAAGCCCTCTGTGCAGCCGAAGACGCACTGAAGATCGTCAAGCCGGGGAGAAGAGATGTATTCGTTCTTCGCGCCCCAGACGCAGCCGGGCGTGCGCGGATAGAGCGAGAGATCGGTAAAGAGGATATTCTCTTCCTTCACGCCGAGCTCGGCGGCAAGGAGCTTTTCCAGCGCGCCTTCCGCAGACGCATCCCCGAAGAGCGGGAGCATGTCCACATTCACGTCAAATTTCTTGCCGTCGTTCGCGCTGCGGTCCATGTGGATGGCGACGTTGGGGATGAGCAGCAGGTCGCGGTCGAGATTCACCAGCCGCATCACTACCTTCTCCCCTTCGCGGACGGCGACGCGCCCGGCGACGGAGAGCGGCCTGTCCAGCCAGCTCGAGCAAATCATCCCGCCGTACTTCTCCACGCTCAGGCGGGTATACATCCCGGCAGAAGCTGCGGAGGCATGCTCCTTGAGCTTAAAGCTCGGAGAATCCGCGTGCGCAGCCATCATGGAAAAACCGCGGCGCTCCCCTTCCGGGATGCGAAAGGCGATCAGCGCGGAGCCGTTGCGGCGGAGGAAGTACTTCCCGTCTGCGCACAGCGGCCAGGCCTCGAACTCGTTGAGCTCCCGATAGCCCTCGCCGCGAAGGCGGGCGGCCAGATTCTCACAGGCGTGGAAAGCCGTTGGGCTTGCGGACAGGAAGGCAAGCAGATCGTGATTGATATCGTTCATGATATTCTCCTTGATGACTTATGTCAGATGGATCACGCCGAAGGTGATGGCCGTCATGATGGCGGCGGCAATGAGGACGCCGAGAAAGATCGCCGGAACGGCATCCTTGAGCTTCATTTTCAGCAGCGCCGCGACCAGAGCGCCCGTCCAGGCGCCGGTGCCGGGCAGCGGGATCGCAACAAGGATCACAAGGCCCAGCAGACCGTAACGGCGCACCTTATCGCCCTTGCGGTCAGCACGCCGCTCAAGCGAAGAGACCATCCCGTCAAACTTCGCCCAAATGCGGCGAAGCCAGGCAAAAATGCGCTGAATATAGACGATAATAAACGGCACCGGGAGCATATTGCCGAGAACCGCGGCCGTCAGAGCGAGCGGATACGGAAGCCCGAGTGTGATCCCGTAGGGAAGCCCTCCACGCAGTTCGATTACCGGAACCATAGAAATCAGAAAAGTTGTCAGAAATCTACCTGCGACAGACTCGATCAGCCAAGCGATCATAGCATACTCCTATCGGATGAATTTCAGATAATGATTTTAGCACACAAGATAAAGATGTGCAAGGGATACAAAATGAAAGATTCCTTAAGAATCCCATAAGATTTCCCTGTGATTCTCTTCTTGACGCATACGCTGTTTCGCAGTATGATTGAATCAAATTTTGAAGCATCGGAGGCATTTTTGATGGAACGAGTCGCGATCGTAACGGGCGGAAGCGGCGGGATCGGCCGCTGCACCGCGGCAGCCCTGCACCGCGCAGGCTGCATCGTCTATGAGTTTTCCCGCCATGAAAAGCCCGCGCACGGCGTATGGCACATCTCGGCCGACATGACGAAAGAGGACGAGGTCCGCGCGGCGGTCGAGGAGGTCTTTCGTCGGGAGGGCCGGATCGACATTCTGGTGAACAATGCCGGCTTCGGCATTTCCGGCGCCGCCGAGACAACAAAGAGCGAGGACGCGCACGCGCAGCTCGAGCTCAATCTCTTCGGCATGGACAACGCCACCAAGGCCGTCCTGCCCATTATGCGCGAACAGCGCAGCGGGCGCATCATCTTCATGAGCAGCATCGCGGGCATCGTGCCGATCCCCTTCCAGCTCTGGTACTCCGTGAGCAAGGCCGCCATCATCGCCTATGTTCTGGCGCTGCAGAACGAAATCCGTCCCTGGGGCATTACGCTCTGCGCCATCATGCCGGGCGACATTGCCTCCGGCTTCACCGACGCGCGCAGGAAATCCTCCGCCGGGGACGACGTATACGCTGGTAGGATCGAGCGCTCCGTCGCTGTGATGGAAAAGGACGAGCGCGGCGGCATGACCGTGGAATACGCGGGCAACTACGTCGCCAAATACGCGCTCAAGAAGAATTCCCGCCCGCTCGTGTCTCTCGGCACCAAGTACAAGTTCGTCGCCGTTGCGGCCAAACTCCTTCCCCGCCGCTTCTCGAACTGGCTCGTGGGCAAGATCTACGCGGATTGACGGCAGGCAGAAAACCGCTTCTCGGTTAGGTCGTGCAAGTTAGGGATATGGCAGCCTAATTTGCACGCCCCTTGAGAAGCGGTCTTCCTTTGAGATGGTGTCAATACGCTTGAAGAAAGAAAAGCGATATGATAGAATGAATTGATCCGTGATACTTGGATATGATCGAAACCATCATCAATTTGGGAGGCTATTCACATGAAAAAGGTTCTGAAAGCGGTTCTGATCCTCATTCTTGTGATTCTCGTCGCGGTCGCGGCGCTGCTGGGCTGGCTTACAGCCACAGAGTATCGCCCGGAGGCGGTGGAGCAGGTTTCCGTCTCCCTCGCCGGAGATGTAGACACGCTCAAGTCCGGCAGGGAGCTTACCGTGCTCAGCTGGAACATCGGCTACGGCGGACTCGGCCGGGAGGCCGATTTCTTCATGGACGGCGGCACGCAGTCCAAGCCTGAGAGCAAAGAAACGGCGCTGCGCTATCTGGAAGGGATCCGCGCCGCCATCGCGGATGTCAATGCGGATCTGGTCATGCTCCAGGAGGTGGACATCAACTCCTCGCGCACCTACAGCATTGACGAGCGGCCGCTGCTCGATCAGGGGATGAGCTGCGAAGCTTACGCCTACAACTATTCCTGCCCCTTCGTGCCCGTGCCTGTGCCGCCCATCGGGAAGGTGCACAGCGGCCTGTACACCATGACGAATGACCTGCGCATCGACGAGGCTGAACGTATCGCTCTCCCCTGCCCCTTCTCCTGGCCTCTGCGCATCGCAAATCTCAAGCGCTGCCTGCTCGTGAGTTATCTGCCGATCGAAGGGAGCGACAAGCAGCTTGTGCTCGTCAATCTCCACCTGGAGGCCTATGACAGCGGTGAGGGCAAGATCGCCCAGACCAATCAGCTCAGGGAATTCATCCTCGGCGAGTATGAAAAAGGCAACTATGTGATCGCCGGCGGAGACTTCAACCAGGTTTTCCCCGGCAGCCTCGACGTCTATCCGAATACGCATCCGGAGCTCTGGAGCGTGGGAGAGCTCGAGACCGGGATGCTGCCCGGCGAGGGCTGGCAGTTTGCCTACGATACAGCGAATCCGACCTGCCGTCTGCTCAATCAACCGTATGACCCGACCGACACCGTGAACACGCAGTATTACGTGATCGACGGCTTTATCCTCTCCCCCAATGTGGAGCTTTCCGCAGTGCAGACGCTCCCGCTGGATTTTGAAAATTCCGACCACAACCCGGTGCAGTTGACAGTAAAGCTGAAATAACGCCGTAATTACGCCCGATGCGCAAAGAATACGCGGGGGATCTGTGAAGGCCTTTTCACGGATCCCCCGCGTATTCTTGTCAAAATAGTCCATACCGGACACTTCTGACTGCGCTTCAGCCGCGGATATGCTTCAGCGCCAATGCTTGAGCTTGGGGTGGAGCCGCGTCTCGTACAGCAGGGCGATGCGGCTGAGGACGAGATCATAGATCATCATCACGGCCGCGAGCAGCGCAAAGAACAGCAGCCCCGCGACGATACCGACCTCCTCCAGTTCCTGGATCAGAATATCCATCTGAAAGAGCCAAACGATCAAAGCCTCCATGAGTCCGATGGATACGACAAAGAACAGCAGCTTCACCAGGAAGCGGACAGGCTTCGCTTTTACGCGGTCGAAGCTCTCCTTGAGGATGGGATAATACCCGAGGAAGAGGTAAAACAGCGCGGCCTCTTTGTCCGGGCACAGCAGCAGCGAGAGCACCGCCGTAGCAAACCACACCGGCCACGCCCATTTCGCCCTGTACTCGCGCTTAATGGGGATCAGCAGCACGGCGACGACCAGCGGGGCGGCATAGGTCATCACGGGAATCAGCCCGCCGCTGAAAAGCAGCGCAGTACCGAGAGCGGCCGTCAGGCTGCAGGCGGCAAGCGCATGCGTCTTGCGGATGTTTTTGGCTCGCGTATCACTCATTCTACACGCCTCCCCTCACCGGTAAAGCCTGTCAAGTCCTTCACGACCTCCGCCGCGATCAGCAAGCCGCCCGCCGCCGGGACGAAGGCGGTGGAGCCGGGGATCTGCCGCCGCCCGCTCGCTGCGAGCTCCTGCGCGGAATCCTCGTCCTCAAGAGGGCGGATGGGCTTCTCGACGGAATAGAGCACCTTGAGCCGCTCCACGCCCATTCTCCGGCACTCCTTGCGCATGACGCGCGCGAGCGGATCGGTATCCGTCTCGTAGAGATCCCCGATGCGCAGCGCGGAGGGGTCGAGCTTGTTGCCTGTACCCATCGCGCAGAGGATCGGCGTGCCAGCCGCCTGCGCCTCGCGGATCAGAGAGAGCTTCGCCGTCACGGTGTCTATGGCGTCAACGACATAGTCAAAGCGGGAGAAATCAAATTCTTCCCGCAGCTCGGGCAGGTAAAAGCAGCGGTGCGTGCGCACAAAGCAGGCGGGGTTGATGCTTTTGACGCGCTGCGCAGCGGCGTCCACCTTATACATGCCCATGGTTTCATGCGTGGCGATGATCTGACGGTTGAGATTCGTAAGGCATACCTTGTCGTCATCCACGAGATCGAGGTTGCCGACGCCGGAGCGCGCAAGCGCCTCCACAACATAGCCGCCGACGCCGCCGATCCCGAACACGGCCACATGCGCGCGCCGGAGCTTTTCCAAGGCCTCCGGACCGATCACCCGCTCCGTTCTCGAAAATGCGTGCGGCATACGCCATCACCTCCCGTATCTTCTGCCCGTTTTCTGTTTTGATTTTATCACGCTTCCGGCGAGAAGTAAAGCATCCCCCGTGCCGCTCTTGACCCCTTTGAAGTGACATGATAGAATAAATATAAAAGCATAATACTGCCACCCGCATGACACCGGCAATCAATCATCCCGCTCTGCGCCTTTGCGCGGGAGCGAAACGAAGGAGGAAAAGCATGAAAGTTTCCGAGCTTCCCTACAGACGCGTAACGCTCGAAGAGGTCAAGGCTGTGATGGAGGACGTGATCCCCCGCATCCGCAGCGCGAACAGCGTTGAGGAGATCCTCGCCGCGCGAGAGGATTATCTGAAGGCCAACCTCGAGTATTACACCAACACCGCCCTGGCCTACATGCGCTATTCCATCAACACAGCAGATGAATTCTATGTGGCGGAAAACGATTATTACGACGAAATCGGCCCCCAGGTGGGCAATTACGTCGTGGAATACCAGAGCGCGCTGCTCGACTCGCCTTTCCGCGCCGAGCTTGAAAAGGCCCTCTCCCCTGTTCTGTTCCGCTCCATGGAAGTCAGCCGCAAATCCATGAGCAAGGAGATCGTGGAGGAGATGGTGGAGGAGAACAAGCTTGTCAGCGAGTACTCCAAGCTGATGGCCGGCATGGAATTTGAGTTTCGCGGCGAAACGCTCCCCCGCGCAATGCTGATGAAATACGCCAAGGACTCCGACCGCGAGACACGCAGGGAGTGCTATGAGGTGCTCGGACGCGGCCTTGAGGCGCACAAGCCGGAGCTGGACGACATCTTTGACCGCATGGTCAAGGTGCGCGACCGAATGGCCAAGAAGATGGGCTACAAGAATTTCGTCGAGCTCGGCTACTATCGCATGGGCCGCCTCTGCTACGACCAGGAGAAGGTTGCCGTCTTCCGCAAGAACGTGATCGAAGACATTGTCCCCGTGGTGGCAAGACTGCGCACCGAGAATGCGAAGCGACTCGGGATCGAGGATTACAAGTTCTACGACGACGGCGTGATCATCCCCGGCGGCGACCCCAAGCCCTGCGGCAAGGAGGAGATCTTCGCCGCGGCCAAAGCGATGTACCACGCCATGGGCGAGGAGACCGGCACTTTCATCGACATGATGCTGGAAAACGACGCCTTTGACGTGGACTCTCGCAAGAACAAATGGGGCGGCGGCTACTGCACGGAGTTTGCCAAGTACAAGCAGCCCTTCATTCTCGCGAACTTCAACGGCACCGCCGACGACGTGGACGTGGTGACACACGAGGCAGGCCACGCCCTCAACGCCTACCTCATTGCGGACAACCGCTTCGCCCTTGAGCTCGGCTGCGGCGGCATGGAGACCGCCGAGACGCACTCCATGTCCATGGAGTTTTTCGCCTGGCCGTATATGGAGAAATTTTTCGGTGAGGAAGCCGGAAAGTACAAGTTCATGCACGCGCTCGGCAGCTTCTCCTTCATCCCCTATGGCACGATGGTGGACGCCTTCCAGCACATCGTCTACGAGCACCCCGAGCTCACGCCTGACGAGCGCGACGCCGAATGGCTCAAGCTGGAGAAAACCTTCCGGCCGCACATCTCCTTCGAGGGCATGCCCTATCTCGAAAAGGGCACACGCTGGCAGTACCAGATGCACATCTACGAGAGCCCCTTCTATTATATCGACTACTGCCTGGCGCAGACTGCAGCCTTCAACTTCCTGCTCGCCTCGCTCGAGGATTACGACAACGCTTTTGCGCGCTATCTGCGTCTGTCGAAGCAGGGCGGCGAGAAGGTCTGGACGGATCTGCTTGAGGAGGCCGGTTTCATCCCGCCCTTCGAGCCCGGCGCGCTCAAGGAGCTGGCCGGCAAGGTCGAGGCTCTGCTGGAATCGCTGGAAAAGTGATCTGTTTCATCCGGCCAAGCCGCTGTTAAATCACACAAAAACTCGGGCAATCGAAAGATTGCCCGAGTTTTTTGAATATACTGCACTGTTGGGCCGCACCCCTAATTCCGATGCGCCTCAATCGGAGCTTCCGTAGATATACTCCTTCAGATACTCAGCGTTAACCTTGAGATCCGGCAGCAGAACCGCCATGCCGCGGATCTGCTCCTGCGTATAAGTACCTTCAACAGGCAGCCTGTAGGTCTCGCCGATGGTCATTTTATTGGAGATGACCGTGTAGATATAAGCGAGGATCTCCTTGTTCGTCAGATCAGTCGAGAAACATGGCAGTGCTGCGTTGGCAAGCTCGTTGATTTCCGCGAGGCTCATGTTCCTGACTTTATCGAAGGCCGCGCGCAGGACGCGGCGCTGACGCTCGGTGCGCTCCCAGTCTGCATGACCGACATGACGAATCCTGACATAACGCAGCAGCTGCTCGCCGGAAAGCTGATTATAGCCCACGGAGAGGTTCCAGTTCGTGTCGCTGTTCATATAGCCCGCCTCATAATCCTTGAGCTCTATCTCCAGGGGGGCGATCAGATCCATGACCTCGATGAAGCTGTCAAAATCCACCTCCACATTGCCGTCGATCGTGACGCCGAAGTCTTCCTTGATCAGTGTGTCAAGCAGAGGCATCCCGCCGAAGGCGTAGGCGGCGTTGATGCGGTTATCCGAAAAATCTCCCGGGAAGGGCACGTACATGTCACGCATCAGGGACGTAAGCGTGATCTTTTTCGTGTCTTCGTTGATGCTGCAGATGATCATGGTGTCGGAGCGTGCGCGCAGCTCACCCGGGCGGCGATCCTGTCCGATCAGAAGGATGTTCTTAACGTTGGCGGGCGCGGGCTTGGCGCTGGGCAGCGCCCAGGCGACCTGCTGGGGCGACAGCGTGTCGTTTTGCCCTGCCGCGTCCGGATCGAAGTATTCATCCTTGCTGGAGAGCTGATCGACGCTGTTTTGATCGATACGTCCCAGCTTGTTGAGCGTACCCAAGGTAAACAGCGCGGCGGCTGCCGCAGCCAGGACGACAAGGACCAGCAGAACGATCAGAACCGTCACAAGCGCGGAGCGCTTTTTCTTTTGTTTTCGGATATTCGTCACTTCGATTCCTTTCCCCATGACCGCAAGCCAAAGGCAATCGGCTGGATCGCTCCCCGGCACAGCGCATGGCAATCATGACTGCAAATATATATGCTCTATTGTATTTATTATACCATAGACGCGAAGTGGCTATGGTATAATTTGTCATGTTTTTCGGTTGCCGCGCCAGCGGCGAGAAAAACGACCGAAATCAAACATAATAACCGCCTTGCGGTTATTATACCATAGACGCGAAGTGGCTATGGTATAATTTGTCATGTTTTTCGGTTGCCGCGCCAGCGGCGAGACAAACGACCGAAATGAATTATCATAACCGCCTCGCGGATATTATACCATACCCTGTCAACGTCAGCATGTATTGCCCGGCAGATTCTTGTACCCGCCTGTGCAGCAAGCCTTACCGGCCGCACGCGGCGTGCTCCAAAAGCGGATACATACCGCTCGGATCTCCCGAACAACAATGGAAAAACAGGTGACAATCAGTGCGAACTGTGCTATAGTATATTAAAATGGTCTATAGTATGGGCTGTATCAAGCGAAACCGGATGCTGGCTGCATCCGGTTCTAATACGGATATCTGATAGAAAGGTCGGAAATGATTTCCGAGACAGAATTGTGTCAGACGAGGCGAAGACCGCAGAGCATAATGGAGATATAGGGTCAAGGGCTTCAACGTTGTATGGCGCAATTCTGGCCGGAAGGAATCCGAGATTTCTATTAGATATCAGTATATGCCGAGCCAGTCGGAGGAGCAAAGCCGTGACAAATAAGGCGCCTTCAAAGATGGCATATGATTTGCCATATAATCGTTATATCAAACCCATTCTCGGCTCTGTGATCTCCGGGATCGCCCTCCTGATTCTCTGGCCGATCTATCTTGTCATATCGATTCTGATTATTGCAGAGAGCGGACTGCCTGTATTATACCGCGCCGAACGGGGCGGATATCTGGGCAAACCGTTCAGGATCTGCAAGTTTCGCAGCATGATACCCAACGCCGACAAGCTGGGCGGCGGAACGACCAGGCTGCATGATCCGCGCATCACAAAAATCGGGAACTTCCTGCGCAAGTGCAAGCTCGACGAGATTCCGCAGCTGTTCCAGGTCTTCACGCAGAAGATGAGTCTGGTCGGACCGCGGCCTGAGCTTATGCAGTATGTGAAGCAGTACAGCGGCGACGAGCTGGACATCCTGCAGGTACGCCCGGGGATCACCGATTACAGCTCCATCGAGTTTATCAATCTGGATGAGATCGTCGGCAGCGGAGACGCAGACGAAATGTATGAGAAGTACGTTCTCAAGCGCAAAAATGAGCTGCGCGTGAAATACGCGCACGAGGTGTCCTTCCGGACAGACGTGTACATCCTGTTTAAGACCTTAGACGCAGTCTTCGGCAAGGCCTTTGGCTTCATAATAAAGCACGAGCATCAATAAGGAGAGAGTAATGGAATACATTACGCTGAATAATTCTGACCTCAAGGTCTCACGCCTCTGTATGGGCGGCTGCCCCATGGGCGGATACGGCTGGGGTGCCGTTCAGGAAACCGAACTGATTGACGCGGTCCATGCCGCTCTGGATCAGGGTATCACCTTTTTCGATACGGCTGACACCTACGGTCTCGGCCAGTCGGAGATCACGCTCGGCAAGGCTCTTGGCGCGGATCGCCCGAATGTCTGCATTGCCACCAAGTTTGGTGTGCGTGTCGGCGGCGGCAAAACCGTCTATGACAACAGTCCCGAATGGATCCGCACTGCGCTGGACGCCAGTCTGGAGCGTTTGGGCACGGACTACATCGACCTCTATCAGGTGCATTACCGCGACGGCGTTACGCCGTTGGAGCTTGTCGTTGACACGCTGGAGCAGCTGCGTCAGGAGGGCAAGATCCGTTATTTCGGTCTGTCCAACATCCACGCGGAAGACTTTGCGGAGGTTGAGCCCTTTGTCGGCAAGTTTGTGAGCTGCCAGAACGAGTACAGCCTTGCATGCCGCAAGAACGAGGCAGACATGCTCGCTCTCTATGAGAAGCTCGGCATGAATCCCCTCACCTGGGGCAGCCTCGGTCAGGGTATCCTCACCGGAAAGTACACGAAGGATAATGTGAACTTCGGTTCTGACGATCGCCGCTCCAGAGATATCTACGTGAACTTCCACGGTGAAAAGCTGATGCAGAACCTTGAGATCGTCGAGGTCATGCGCGGCATTGCCGCAGCCCATCACAAGCCGGTTTCTGCTGTTGCGATCCGCTTTATCCTGGATCATCTGCCGGAGTCGGTCGTCCTCTGCGGCGCGAAGCGGCCGAGTCAGATCCTCGGCAACATCGAGGGCACAGACTGGCACCTGACGGAAGAAGAAATAAAAGCGCTGGATGAGGTGTCCAAGTGACAAAAAAGCGTTGGGCAGAGATCGACGTACTGTATACTATCGGTACGCTACTGGTCATTCTTGGCCACTCTCATTCCAGCGACTGGGGCAGCTTTCACGGCACATTTTTGGATCCGCTGCTTGTGTTCATCTATGCATTTCATATGCCGCTGTTTTTCTTCATTGCCGGGTTCCTTTTTCAGAACTCTTTTGCGCTGGAGAGAGATGGTTACGGAAAATGGTTGGGAAACAAAGCTCTTCGTTTGCTGACTCCTTATATAGTGCTTTCGGTAGCGGCTTTGATCCCAAAGTATTATTTTGAACATAGCGGATTCGCAGGTTTCACGCTGCACTATCTTCTGCAGGTATTGTTCATACCGCGTATCGGCGTTTGGGGGCATTTCTGGTTTTTACCGGTTTTGCTTCTGGTCTATGCAGTGTTCGGACTCTGGAAACCGCTCTATCGAGGGAAATATACGCCTGCAGTTGCCGCAATGTCCGTGGTTGCTGCGCTGACGCTTTACTTTCTGCCTTTCACCACGCAATGGATCGGATTTGAGGATTTCAAAACCTCGGTAATTTTCTTCCTCACGGGTGTTTTGATTAGAAGCATGTCGGAGCATTTCGACCTCACCCGTGTTTCGCCGGTTTCCTGTATTGCTGCAGTGGCGTGTGTTGGAATGACAATTATTGCATTGCGCCGCTGGGAAGGCCTTGCCGCTGCGAAGCTTCTGGTAGCCTTCATGATGATTTATTTCTGCTGGGAGTTGGCAGTATTCATTGAAGACCGCTTTGTCTGCCGTTGGCTCAGCAAGCATAGCTTTACAGTTTATATTTATTCATGGCCGTTTCAGGCTATGATGATGACTATTTGCGGAAGATTTTCCTTTCCGTGGTACCTGACAACGATTTATATGTTTTTGACCGGTCTGTGCGCTCCAATCCTTTTGATTTTGCTATACGAAAAGACTTGCAAAAAGCCGCACCGATTTTTGGATCTGGTGCTGGGCGTTAAATAGGGAGATCGAGATATGACAAGTGAACAGCTGGCGTGGAAGATTCGACGCCACGGGATCGAAATGACCCACCTGTCCGGTGGGTCTCATATAGCCGCGATCCTGTCCGTGGCGGACATCATCGGCGTGCTGTATACCGGGGTCATTCGCGTTAATCCGGATCGTCCGGACTGGGATGAGCGGGATCGCTTCATTCTGAGCAAGGGGCACGCAGGGGCGTCCCTATACGCGGCGCTGGCGGAAAACGGCTTTTTCCCGGTTGAGGAGCTGAGAACGCATTATCAAAACGGCAGCCGTCTGTCCGGCCATGTGTCGCACCATTTGCCTGGTGTAGATTTCTCTACTGGATCGCTCGGCCACGGTCTCTCCGCCGCCGCAGGCATGGCCTATGCCGCGAAGAAGGACGGAAAGACACACAAGGTCTATGTCGTCCTTGGTGACGGCGAATGCGACGAGGGCTCCGTCTGGGAGGCCGCGCTCTTTGCCAATCACTTCCGTCTGAATAATCTGGTCGCCATCGTGGATCACAACCATATGCAAAGCCTGGACTACAGCGAGAACACGCTGGAGCTGGAGGACTTCGGCTCCAAATGGAGGGCGTTCGGCTGGAACGTCATCGAAATCAACGGAAACGATCATGCCCAACTGCGCGAGGCGTTTCGGAGAGCGGAAGCGCTCTCTGAAAACGAAGCCCACAAGCCTACCGTAATCATCGCCGATACGGTTAAGGGCTGCGGCGTCTCCTTCATGGAACGCGACATTCTATGGCACTACCGTTTCCCCCATGAGGGCTGGGAATATGACTGCGCGGTAAACGAGCTGCACGCAAAAATGCCCGAAGGGGTTGAGGATATCTATACGCCCACCGGGATCGAGCATCCCGCAATCCCGACAGAAGCGGAATTGGATTCCGGCGACCACAGCCTCACCCTGACCTGGAAACCGTCTTATCCGGAGCAGATGCGTCGGGTGGATGATCGGGAGGCCGAGCAATGAGAGATACCTTTGTCAGAACGCTGATCGAGCTTGCAAAAGCAGATCCGAACATCGAGCTTATCACCGGCGATCTCGGCTTCGGCGTCTTGAAGCCCTTCTGGGAGCAGTGCCCGGATCAGTTCACCAACGCCGGCATTGCCGAGCAGAATATGACCACGCTTGCCGCCGGCATGGCACTCGAGGGGAAGACCGTCTTTACATATTCGATCGGGAACTTCCCTACCCTTCGCTGCCTGGAACAGATCCGGAACGACTGCGCTTATCACAACGCCAATGTGAAGATCGTCTGCATCGGCGGCGGCTTCGTATATGGTTCGCTGGGTATGAGCCATCAGGCGACGGAAGATCTCGCAATTCTTCGCGCGCTCCCAGACGTTGTCGTTATGGCCCCCGCTGACCTTGTGGAGGCGGAGGAAGCTACAAAGGCTATTGCCGCCTATCCCGGCACATGCTATCTGCGGCTTGGCCGCGGCGGCGAAAAGCGGATTCACGAAAAGATCGAGAACTTCCAGATCGGTAAAGCAATCAAGGTGCGCAGCGGCAAGCGCGTCGCCATCTTCTCCACCGGTGCGATCTTCGACGAGGTGCGAGACGCCTATGAAATGCTGATCGCAAAGGGCTATGATCCTGCGGTCTATACCTTCCCGACGGTCAAGCCTTTGGATAAGGAAGTGGTCGAAGCCTGCAGCCGCAATTTCAACCTGATCGTCACCTGCGAAGAGCACAATATTATGGGCGGCTTCGGCGGCGCGGTCGCAGAGGTCATGGCCGAGATGAAGCATAAAAAGGCATATCTTCTGCGCATCGGCTTGAACGACGAATACTCTGTACGCGTTGGCAACCAGAAATATCTGCGCGAGCAGTACGGCCTGAGCGCCGCGAAGATCGCTGCCCGGATCGAGGAAGCGCTGTATGAATAAACGACTTCTGATCACATCCACCGACCTGATGATGGTGCAGTTTCTTATCCCTCATGTCCGCAATCTGGCGGAGCACGGTTTTGAAATCGAAATCGCCTGCTCCGAAGTCGGGGGGCGGCTGAACGAGGTTCGCGAAAAGCTCAGCGACGTTGTGAAAGCCGTCCATGAAGTCCGCCTTGTCAGGAGTCCCTTCTCCCCTGTCAACCTAAAAGGACTCCAGGATCTCAAGCGGGTCATTGACAAGGGCCAATATGATTTGATTTGGACGAACGAGCCGGTGATGGGCGTCATGACCCGTCTGGCCGCCCGGCACACCCGCAAACGCGGCACAAAGGTCATCTATATGGTGCACGGGTTCCATTTTTACAAAGGCGCCCCGCTCGTCAACTGGCTGCTGTTCTACCCGATCGAGAAATGGGCAGGTCACTTTTGTGACAGCGTCGTGACCGTAAACCGCGAAGACTATGCGCGGGCGCAGAGAATGGGGCTGCCGGATGTGCGGTATATCCACGGCATCGGAATCAACACCGAGCGTCTCTCGCGCGGGCAGAACTTTTCAGATATCCGCAGCGAACTGGGTCTGCGGCAGGATGACTTTCTGGTTCTCTCTGTCGGAGAACTGAACGAAAACAAGAATCAGAAAACGATCCTCCGCGCAATAGCTTCTCTAAAGGATCCCGCTGTTCATTACCTGCTCTGCGGAAAGGGCGATCAGCTGGAAAAGCTGCAGCGGCTGGCTCAGACTCTTGGCATCTCTTCTCGGGTCCATTTTCTCGGATACCGCAACGATGTGGTGGATATCTGCCGCCAGGCGGATGTGTTCGTGATGCCCTCTCACCGCGAGGGGCTGCCGGTCGCGTCGCTTGAGGCCATGTACTGTGGCCTGCCGGTAATCGCGTCCAACATCCGCGGTCTCACTGACGTAGTGGAAGACGGCAAGTCCGGTTACCTCTGTGCCCCGGATGACGACAAAGCGTTTGCGGAAGCGATTCAAAAGCTTATGGCTCATCCAGAGCTGCGGCAGAAGTTTTCGCAATTCAATAAAGATAAGGTTTTACCATATTGTGTGATCAACACAGTAAAGGAAGCAGAAAGTATTTTGCATTTTCTGTAACGGTTTATGGAGCAGCCATGAGAATCAACCATTTAAAACAAACGATGGCCGAAGCGGGTGCAACCTCGTCTATTATTCGGGAATTGAGCGAACAGGAGATGCAAGAACTCAAGTCCGTCTTGACGGAAATGATGTTGGATGTACTGCGCGTTTGCAAGACGCATAATATTCAGATCATGTTAGGTGGCGGTTCTGCACTTGGCGCAATTCGTCATCAAGGCTTTATCCCATGGGATGACGATCTGGATCTTATGATGACCAGAACTGACTACGAAAAGCTCTGCGATGTATTTGACGGGGCACTCGGTGAAGAATACATGTTGGTTGCTCCTAATCACGGAGAGCAATATCTCACACGCTTTCCTAAGATCATGAAGCGCAATACCGTGCTGCGCAGCATTACAGATGTCGACTCTCCTCTTCCTTGCTGTATCTACCTGGATCTCTTCTTATTGGAAAATGTTCCGACCAATCGAGTTCTGCGTTTCTTCAAAGGAATGTGGTGTAATGCGCTGATGTTCATCGGATCACGTGTTTATTTGTACGAACGGGACAATCCCGTATTTCGAGCTCATATGTCCGGAACAGAAGAAGCAAAGAGGGCGCTTCGTGTAACACTTGCGATCGGTAAGCTGTTTTCGTTTATCCATTCAAGAAAATGGTCAGACTGGGTTGACAAAGCGGTTCAGCATCACAAAAAGACGGGGCTTCTTGGTGCGCCAACAGGCAGAAAGCACTATTTCGGCGAAATCCATCCGGAAAGTGTTTTTCTGCCGACAAGTAATGGCACGTTTGAAGGAAATGAAGTTCCGTTGCCGCATGAGTGCGACACTTACTTAAAATGTCTTTTTGGAGACTATATGCAGATTCCCCCACCTGAGAAACGCGAGAGGCACTTTATTACAGAAATTGATTTTGGGAATGGTTGATTTGCGGGGGGCATTATTTTGAATATTGCTGTTATATTTGCTGGGGGCGTGGGTAGTCGAATGAATGCCAAAGATCGTCCGAAGCAATTTCTTCTTGTTCATGGGAAACCGATCATTGTACATACCTTGGAACGATTTGAGTATCATCCTCGAATTGATGGGATCATCGTCGCCTGCATTGAAGGGTGGATTCCCTACTTGGAGGAAATGGTATACCGTTACCGACTGGACAAAGTCGGTAAAATCGTGCCCGGAGGAGAAACCGGCCAGCTTTCTATTTACAATGGATTGTGTGCAGCAGAAGAAGTTTACGGCGTAGAAAACAACGTTGTGTTGATTCATGACGGCGTCAGACCACTCATTGATGACAAAACGATCTCCGACAATATTGATTCTGTTATCAGCAACGGGTCCGCAATCACCTGTACTGTTGCAAAAGAGACTGTAATCCTGGTGGATGATGGCTCGAAGGTGCAGCAGATTCCGAGCAGAAAGAATTCTCGCTTGGCACAGGCGCCGCAGAGTTTTTGGTTGAAAGATATTTTGTATGCACAGCGGCGAGCAATCGATGAAGGCCATACAAACTTGATTGATTCTTGTTCTTTGATGCAGATGTACGGGTACCAATTGTCTGTTGTTGTTGGCCCTTCGGATAATATTAAGATTACGACGCCGGATGACTTTTATGTTTTTCGCGCCCTGTATGATCGAAAAGAGAATCAGCAGTTGTGAGAGGTTAGCAAAATGACGCCCTTTGAAGAAGATCTTGCCCTGATTTCCCGAAAGCTGAAAGCCCTTGAAATAAATAATAAAACGTTTTTCGTAACAGGTGCAACAGGACTCGTTGGTTCTGTTCTTGTGAAAGGAATTCTGGAAGGGAATCAGCAATTTGATCTGAAGAATCAAGTTATTGCATTTGTGCGCAATCCGCAAAAAGCGGAAAGCATTTTTAGTAGCAATCCGCTGTTGGCGTACTGTGTGGGAGATATTACACAGCCCATTTCATTTGATGGAAATATCGACTATATCGTACATGCAGCTAGCGAAACAAAATCGCTCAATATGGTGAACCATCCGGTTGAGACTCTGTGGACTTCCCTTTGCGGATCGAAAAATGTACTTGACTTTGCAAAGGATAAAAACATTGAGAAAATGGTGTATCTTTCCTCAATGGAAGCCTTTGGCTTCGGCTTTGATGGGGAATCGCGGGTTTCTGAGGATCAGTTGGGATATATTTCGTTGCAAAGCGTTAGAAGCTGTTATCCGGAAAGCAAGCGCATGGTTGAAAACATGTGTTGCTGCTACGCGTCAGAATATAAGGTTCCTGTTGTGATTGCCCGATTGGCACAAACTTTTGGCGCAGGCACTTCCCGGAATGAGAATCGGGTATTTGCACAATTTGCCAAAAGTGCTCTCAATGGCCAGGATATTGTATTGCACACATCCGGCGAATCTTACGGAAACTATGTGTATACCGCCGATGTAGCAATTGCAATCCTTACGCTCTTATGTAAGGGCACCCCCTCGGAAGTATATACAGTCGCAAACGAGGAAAACACGATGAGTATCCGCAGTATGGCGCAAATGGTGGCAGATAGAATTGCCGGCGGCAAGATAAAGGTTACCTTTGAAATCCCGGATGACAATCAATATGGATATGCTCCTGATACAAAGCTGAAGCTGGATGCATCTAAGATGCGGCAACTTGGTTGGTCACCTATGATCAATCTGGAGAACGCTTATAGACGAATGATTTCGGGGTGGACAGGATCAAACAAATAAAAAAACTCTTTATAACCTCAGGAAAGGGAGCGCTTTTTTATGAGCGTGAAATACTCTGTTATTATCCCGGTATATAACGCTGAGACTACGATTCGTCGCTGCGTGGACAGCCTTCTTGCGGAATCATATTCAGATATGGAGATCATCCTGGTCAATGATGGTTCAAATGACTCCAGCGGATCGCTCTGCGAAAAGTATGCTGCCAAGCATATCAATATCCGCTATATCGCCAAAGAAAACGGCGGTGTTTCCACGGCTCGCAACGCAGGCCTGGACGCGGCGACGGGTCAATATGTTGTGTTTGTTGACAGTGATGATTATGTCTTTCCAGCTTTTTTCTATACCATGGATCAGATGCTTGCGGCATATCCGTATGATTTGATTCAGTTTTCTTTATCGTTCGACGACGGAAAAGAAATGCGAGAGCGCCGATACGCTCCTTTGCATGTGGAAGGCCGTGAAAAGACGATACCTCACATTGTGAACGCAATATGCAGAAAAACGATCAACGGGCCGTTCGCAAAGATTTATCGTAGAGAGTTAATTGAGAATGTACATATTCGTTTCCCGGTCGGGGCTTCTGTTGCAGAGGATCGGGTTTTCAATATCAAGTATTCGATGTATATTGAAAGCTACGCCGTTTCTGAAAAAGCGGTTTATATTGTTAGTACTGAAAATGCGAATTCGCTGAGCCGTGGACGTCATAAGGATTTAAAGCAGCAATTTGAGATTGCTGAGCTTTATTTTCGGGATGCACTTCAGAATGCTCCTATTCCGGAGTCCGAAAAAGAACAATACGACAGAGCTTTCAATTTTGGTACCTGCCGCGGCATTTTTCATGACGCAAAGCTGATGCATCAGGATCATATCGGGTGGCTGGAAAGACAAAAGATACTTGGAAATCTTTGCGATGAGATAAATCGGAAACATTTTCGATATCCGAATACCCGTTACTGTAATCTGATTACGCTGCCTGTTCGCCTGCGCCTGACGCCTGTAATTGATGCAATTGCATGGAAACTGACGCGCTGAGGATACTATAAAACGAGTTTTACAAATTGCTGCATCTTTGCGAATCGGGGGATGCTGAGAAAGTGGCCCATGATCTTGCATTCTATTCATACCCAAATGAATATGAAACACACTATGTTGTTTTTGGTGAGGAAATTGGTGAGTATGAACAGGAATTGCTGGATCGTGGCTGCACTATTTTTCATTGGGCTGAACCATCTGCAAGTTATCCGAAGTACTTTTCCTCCTCAAAACATGTGATGCAAGAGAATCGTTATGATGTTGTCCACGCCCACCGTCGTCAATTCAACAGAAAAGGATATATACGAATATGGGAAAAATTCATGTTTTGATGGTTCCCGGCGCAATGTCTGCAGGCGGCCTTCAAAACCAGCTGATGCATCTCCTTCGCAATGCGGATAAAGCGCGCTTCCAGATCGATTTTACCTCCACCAATTCGGACGATTTTTACCGGGAGGAGATTGAGTCGCTCGGTGGAGGCTTCTATGTGATTCCGCCGATGAACTGGAAACACCCGGTGCCATACTGCCGCGCCATGCTGAAGATCATGCGGGAGGGACAGTACGACGTCGTTCACTCGCACGAGCTTTTCCACAGTGGGATCACGCTCTGGCTGGCCAAGCAGGCAGGCGTCCCCTGCCGCTTCGTCCATGCACACAACTGGAAAGATGGCACCGCAAAAAGGCGCCCCTTGATCCGCACCCTATATAACAGCTTCATGCGCGTGATGATCAACCGTTATTCGACAGTTCAGATCGCCTGCTCCAGCTGGGCTGGGAAATTCCTTTATGGAAAGAGAACGACCCGACAGAACTCCTATCACCTGGTTTTCAATTCTGTTGACACGCGTGAGATCATTGATCATTATTTTGATCGCGAAGATGGCGAATACTGCGAAACAGACGGTTGGAAGCAGGTTCTGAATGTTGCGAGAATCGATCCCAGCAAGAACCAGATGTTTCTTGCTGAGATTGCCAAGGAGTTTAAATCGCGGGGAGACAGGATCCGCATTTTGTGCGTCGGAACCGGAAATAGCGACGAAATCGAGAAGCTCTCCTCGGTTATAGCGGAGGAAGGCCTTCAAGAGCATCTTCGGCTTTTAGGTGTGCGGCGTGACGTCCCGCAGTTACTGCGTAAGTGCAGTGCCTTTGTGCTGCCCTCTATATATGAAGGCATGCCCCTCGTCATGATCGAAGCGCAGGCCGCAGGGCTCCCCTGCGTCTCCGCCGATACATACTCGCCCGAGGTCGATTTTGGGATCGGTTCGGTGAAGTGGCTTTCGCTCGACCGCGGCGCGGCGGCTTGGGCAGACGAACTGGAAAAGGCCGTCAACAGGCCGCGTGCAGGCAAAGCCGAGGTAGAGCGCGCCATTCAGGAAAAGGGCTTTGATTCCCGTCAGTTCGCGCAGCGTATTTGCAGATTATATGAGTCAGCAACGGAGGCCAGAACATGAATCAAACGTTTGGAGTGCGTGGCTTCGTTACAATCGCTACAGGCGCGGCACGTTATTATGATCTCGCCGTTAATCTTCTTCATTCTTACCGTTTCTTTTGTTCGAATCCTTATCCCTTTGCGATCATTTGCGATCACGAAAACAAACATACTGCAGAATTTGATAACGTATTAATAATTCCGGATCCCAATTACAGTTATAATGACAAACTCCGTTTGGATGAGTTCTTACCCTATGATGAGACCATTTTCATTGACGCAGACAGCCTTGCGTATGGAGATTTGAATGCTTGGTGGGATCTATTCTCCAAGATGGACGATTTTTCCGTATTTGGTTATGCATATCGAGACCTGACAACGGCAAAACGCTGGTTCCGTGCTGATGGTATGCGCGAATTCACCGAATACATTAGTTTTGTGCCCGATTTCAATGGTGGGGTATATTATCTGCGCAATACCGATAAGTGCAGAAAAGTATTTGAGTTAGCCAGGTATTGTGCTGAGCATTATCACGACTATGCTTTTGCCGGTTTTAGGGAGCCTGCAGATGAACCTGTGCTCGCTCTCGGAATGGCAGTATGCGACTGTGAGCCTTTGAATGAAGATGAATTGATATTTGCTCCAACTCCAAAAAACGCAGCGTACAATATTACCGCAGGCAAAGCGCTGCGCAAAGGAAGCGAATGGAATCACAGACTGATCCATTGGAGCAACTATTTGACACTCAAGTCTCAGTATCGTTTGGAGGTCAAACGTCTTAACATGCTGCGAAGCAACGAAGAAAACCTTGCTGCAAGACTATTATATGGCAAGGGGCTCGCGCTTGCGTATTTCTGGATATACGATATCGGCGCGTTTTGTTTTCGCGTATGGAGGAAACTGAAACAGATATGGCGCAGAAAATAAAGATCCTCTTTTATATTGACTCTCTTTCCGGAGGCGGCGCAGAAAAGGTGCTATGCAACCTTGTAAATGCGATGGATCAGAGCAAATTCGATATCACGGTGCAGACCTTATATGAATGCGATCCGACTGACTATCTGATCCCCGGGATCCGCTATCGTTATCTTTTCAAGTCCCGCTCCGGATTTGCCGCGAAACTGACAGATCTGTGGTACCGCTCCTGCACAGAGCTCAAGCTGACCTATCCGCTGTACATGAAGGACGATTACGATATTGAGTGTGCCTATCTGGAGATGGGCACTACCAAGGTCATGGCTGCATCCACAAATAAAAAGGCGAAGAAGCTCGCTTGGGTACATTGCGATCTGAAAAAGAAAACGGGCGACACCGAGGCTTTTGTCAAGAAAACGGCTGACTGGTATCGCAAATTCGACAAGGTCATCTGTGTTTCAGAAGATGCAAGGAAGAGCTTTGTGGATCTTTTCGGAAACGCGCCGGGGTCGGTCGTGCTCTATAATACCATCGATGAATCGGAGATTCACACCAAGGCTGACGCTTATGCTCCGCAGCAGACAACGCCCGAGAGAATGCAGCTGGTTTATGCAGGTCGGCTTTCTGCCGAAAAGGATCCCAAACATCTCCTGCTCGCATGCAGGGAGCTCCGCGACCGAGGATATTCCTTTGAACTGAATATTCTGGGAGAAGGAGCAGAAAGACCCGCTCTTGAACGTCTGATCGAGCAGTCCGGTCTGACCGATTTCGTCCATCTGCATGGATTCTGTGATAACCCGTATCCCTGGCTGAAGCATTCAGACTTGATCGTCTGCTCATCCCGGTACGAAGGCCTCAGTACTGTCGCAGTGGAGGCTATGATTCTGGGCAAGCCCTTTGTCACGACCCCCTGCTCCGGTATGCGGGAAATTCTGGGCGACTCCGAGTTTGGCTTGATTGCCGACGATACGGAGGACGGCTTGACAAAAGCTCTCGCCAGGCTGCTGGATTCTTCAGCTTTGCGAGAGTATTATGCCGCAAAGGCAAAAGAACGCGCAAAGGCATTTTCCCGCCAGGCGGCAGCCGCAACAACAGAGCTATTTTTCGAGGAATTGGTTCAGGAGAAGAACGCACATGGGTGTTAAGATTTATTGGATCATTGCCGCGCTGGTGATCGTCTTCGGCATGATTTTGCCGCAGAAAGGGCCTCGTAAAAGATACTACATCATTCTGATGGCAGCAATCCACACCTTTTTTTGCGGATTTCGATATATGTACATTTTTGGGGACTTGATCAAGTACGCCACAAGCTACTACGCTTTTGCGGACGGGAACTATTCCCTGTTCAGCGACGCCGTCTTTGATGAAGGTCGTAACGCAGGGTTTCGATGGATCTCTCTGCTATTTGCAAAGCTTACTAACGGAGATTACCAGATATTCCTGTTTGCTCTGGCGCTTTTTTGTCAAATCGCAGTCGCCGTCCTGATTTATCGGCACTCCCCCAAGCCTTGGCTGAGTTTTCTTGTATGGAACTGCATGTCATTTTACGTATCATATGACTACTGTGCAATCAAGCAGGGGCTTGCTATGGCTGTGCTGATGTTTGCATTCTCCTGTGCGCTCGAGAAAAAACCGATCGGCTTCTATATGCTAGCGTTATTGGCTGGTTTCATTCATACTCCCGCTTTCATTGCCCTTCCTGCCTACTGGCTGATGAGCCGCAGGGTCGATCGGACGCTGATCGTTGCCTACCTTATTTTCGCTGCGCTTGTGTACATCTTCCGCAGCCAGATCGTTCTGACCCTTTCTGATTTGTACTATGAGGGCAATGACGAAATAGATTTTTCATTCTACGCGTCCAGGATCGGCGGCAGGACAGCGCTGATCGTTCTGATTGCCGTGACAGGAATGCTGCTCAAAGGCTTTCGGGAAATCCGTTTTCAAGGACTCTTCAACATCATGGTCATGGCCGCTATCATCCAGATGTTCTCCATGTATGACAATGTCTTCACGCGTCTGGCGGATTACTATTTCCAGTTCTCGGTGCTGTACATTCCGATGATCTTTTTTGAACAGGATTACCCCGTGCCTGTCAACCACTATGCGGCTCATCCGCTTCTTCCGTTCAATCGAAGAAGCACCGCTCTCATTGTGTTTTTCCTGGTGATTGCTCTTTTGTGGTGGTATCATTACTCAAATCTTGGGCAAACGATCACCTATGAGCCTGACAATTATCTCAACTTCCGCTTCATGTGGGACGTCGCCAGCGACGTTGTATAAGGATGATTCTCAATGAAAATCAGCGTGATCATTCCTGCCTATAATTGCGCGCAGACACTGTGTAATACTATTGACAGTATCCTCAAGTCCGGATTAGAGGATTATGAGATCATCGTTGTTGACGATGGATCTTCAGATGGCACTGCTATGCTATGCGATACACTTCCCTCTTCCTTCCCCATGCTCCGCGTATATCATCAAGAGAACAGCGGCGTCTCTTCCGCCAGGAACCGCGGTCTAAGAGAGGCGCAGGGCGAATATGTATGGTTCTTCGACGCAGACGACACTGTAGATCCGGAAAGCATGACACGGGTACTGGAGATCATCAGGCGCGAAGAGCCGGACATGCTTCTGTTCGGGATGAGCTTTGACTATTATCACAAAGGAAAGCTCTATCGCAGGGACGAGATGTCCTTCATGCAAAATCTGACGGTCTCTCACAATACACTTTCTCAGGTAATCCAGAAAGCTTATGAATCCAACTACCTTTCACCCTGTTGGAACAAATTGATCCGCCGCAATATATTGACATCGAACGGGGTCTTCTTTCAAGAGGGAATGATTCTATTGGAGGATCTATTATTCACGCTTGACGCTCTGCAAGTCTGTGAGAAGGTTTGCTTTCTTGAAGATGTGATCTACCGCTACCGACAGCCGGAAGATGAGGGGAATGCTGCTCGAAGACTAAAGAAGATACCCAGTCTGGTAGACTATATGGATCGCTTCGCCTCCGTTCCGGAGAAATGGAGTTCTATACTGGACGCCGTCTATTATATGCTCCTGCATCAAAAAGTCAGTAGTTCTACAGTACCTGAACTGGTCGGAATAGCGCGGGATCATGCACGATGTTCCTTTGAGCCGCAGACGGACTCAGACAGGTGGTTGAATGATTGCCTGGAGAAAGGGAAATTTTATAAATTGTACTACACCTGCGTCAAATCTCGTCTGCGGCACAGGATCGCTGTTTTCGCGAAAAGCCACGGTATCTATAAATGATTTCAGATAATAAGCAGCGCATTGATTATATCGACAGGGCAAAAGCGATTCTGATTATCCTGGTCGTGCTTGCTCATGTTTTGAATTATGCCAACCCGCAGTACAATATCCTCCCCTACACGGTCACGCAGGCATTTATCACCTCTTTTCATATGCCCGCTTTTTTCCTCATTACCGGATTGTTGTACAAGAACGAGGCCTGGCAAGAAAAAACATGGGCTGAGTTCTTCCTTCGCAGAACATATGCACTTTTAATTCCCTTCTTATTCTTCGAGACAATCGCTATCCTGTATCTTCACTTTATACTGCACAGGATCACACTCTACGAAGGTCTGTATCGAATGATAACACTCCGCTGCAATGTCGGCGCCGATTGGTTTCTACCGGCCATGTTTCTCGCTACCCTGTTTTACAACGCATCGCTGAAGTTCCCTAATCGTTTTATCTGGTCTGTCGCAGCAGCGGCAAGTTTCTTCTGTACCTGGTTTTTGCCGGGCGGCCACTGGTGGAATGTATTATCTCGCGGGTTATTGGGCTTCGGTTTCATTTTCCTCGGTAATCGCGCAAAAGAATATCTTTCTTATGACAAGCCTGAATACGGGATAGTCGCTTTTCTTCTGACGGGGATATTAAGCGCATTGTCATTGAAGTTTTATTCTAACAGCTTTTATGATTGCGTCGTCGAGAACCCGCCGCTTTTTGCAGTTTGCGGTTTGACCGGCCTGTACTTCGTTTTCTCCCTCTCTCGCATGTTCAATTGGAAATGGCTCCAGGTTATCGGAGAAAACACGCTGCCCATCATGGGCACGCACCAATTAGTATTGTATACAGTGCCAAACACCAGTTCTGTTTTCTGGGTGTTTGGGACACTCCTTTTGATTATTGTGATTGAATCAGTTGTCGTATCAGTTTTGGATCGCTTTTTCCCATTCCTGATTGGGAAACGAAAAAACAGGGTTTAGGAGACTAAATGGACATTGATATCGTTATTCCTTGGGTAGACGGCAGCGATTCTGCCTGGCAGGCGGAAAAAGCAAAATACTCCGGAAAGCGGACGGATGACAGCGATTCCGTCAACCGCTATCGGGACTGGGGGCTCATGCCTTACTGGTTCCGTTCAATAGAATCTTACGCTCCCTGGGTAAGAATGATTCATTTTGTCACTTGGGGGCATGTTCCCGCTTTCCTGAACATTGAAAATCCGAAGCTCCATATTGTGAATCACAAAGACTTCATTCCCGCGGAGTATTTACCGACCTTCAGTTCGCATGTTATTGAGCTGAATGTCCACCGGATACCGGATCTCTCTGAGCAGTTCATTTTAATGAATGACGACACTTTCATCATTCGCAACATGTCGGAAAGTGCGTTTTTCCAACGAGGCCTGCCATGCACCTATGGAGGAGAAGTTCCGATCCACTTGAGCGGAAGTATTGGTACCTGGCTGCATGCAGCGGTGAATGATTTGGGTGTTGTCAACGCTCATTTTCCCAAGCGCGAAGCTACTGCGCTTCACAGGAGAAAATACGTAAATTCAAGTTATCGTTGGCAAGACAACTTACGCACTTGGATGCTGGAAGAGCTTTTCCCCGACTATTTCACCGGCTTTAAGAATCTCCATGCGCCAGCAGCGTATTTAAAGAGCACATTTCAGGATGTTTGGGATGCCGAGCCCGAAATTCTGGACTCCACCTGTCGGAACCGATTCCGCAGCAACAGCGACGTGAACCAGTGGGTTATGCTCTGGTGGCAAGTTGCCAGTGGGATGTTTATGCCACACAACACGGATAACGTCGTAATGAACGCTGTGCCGGACTCTGTCGGAACGCTCTGCGAGATAATCCGCGGTCAAAAGCATGACATGCTTTGTATCAACGATCCGGATGGAGAAGAAGATATAGCAGGTTTGATGGCGCAGCTAAAAGATGCTTTCTCCGCTATCCTTCCAGAAAAATGCAGCTTCGAGAAATAGTAATAATATGAAAAAGATCATTTTTGTCTCGCAGGCGTTATGGCTGGGCGGTATTGAAACTGCCTTGGTCAACTTGCTGAACCATTTGGATTACGAGAAATATGATGTCACTTGCCTGATCACCGAAGATTATCAGGAGATGGCGGCCAGGATAACGCCACAATGCAAGCTGCTTATTGCGGATCGGAACCGCACTGTTTCCTTTTCCGAGCCTTATCGCTTCGCTCGGCTGTTTAATCTAATGGAGGAGCCTCAGAACGCCTCGAGATTACGTCGATTGCTTTGGAAGGCTTTGAAGCTGATTCTTCGTGCTCCTGAGGCGAAGCTTTATTCCGCGTATATTCGCAGGCAGCTTAAAAGCGAACATTTTGACACTTGCGTAATTTACAGTGACCGTGTTGCAGAGATCGCCGTCCGCAGCATCCATGCCGATCGTTTCTTGATGTTTTACCATAACGCAGAACTGGGTAGGGCTTATCACGACGAATTCGGGTACCGCCGGAGCGAGAAAATCATAGCGGTATCGGACGCGCAGTGTGAAAAACTGAAGCGAATGAGACCGCGCTATGCTGCCAAAATGCTCGCCGTGCAGAATTATATTGACGTTGAATCCACCCGGGAACGAAGCGCCTCACTCCCAGAGCAGCCTCTGTTTCCGCATTCGGGGATCCATCTCGTTTCCTGCGGTAGACTTGCTCGTCAAAAAGGCTTTGATATTGCGGTCGAAGCCTGTGCACAGATCGTTCGCAGCGGCTTTCCGCAGCTCCATTGGTACATCCTCGGTGTCGGGCCGGAACGTGAAAACCTGCAAGCGCTTGCAGCTCGCTTCGGCGTGGGAGACCATTTCCATTTGCTTGGAGCAAAGCAGAACCCGTTTCCTTATATGAAGGCAGCAGACATCTATGTACAGCCCAGTCGATCCGAGGGCTATTCGCTCTCGATTCTGGAAGCGCGCGTCCTTGCCTGTCCGACGGTTGCGACATATGCCGCCGCCGGTGAACAGCTGATCGACGGAGAGACCGGTTCCCTCTGTGACGCGACTGCGCCATCCGTATGTGAAGCAATCATCCGATTGCTGAAAAACCCTTCCCTATCAAACCGCTACCGGAAAGCGCTTACGGAACACAGCTTTGAAGCTGATAATGCGGCAATTCTTGCACGCATTGAGAAACTATTATAACGAGAGATTTGTATGGACGAACAGCATTTTACAACCGTCATCCAGCCGAAAACCGGGTGGCTCGATATCAACCTCAAGGAAGTATGGCAATACCGGGACTTGATCGTTCTGTTTGTAAAGCGCAACTTCGTTTCGCAGTATAAACAGACGGTACTGGGCCCGGCGTGGGCCGTTATCCAGCCCTTTTTGACCACGATCGTTTTCACGCTGATCTTCGGAAACGTGGCGGGCCTCGCGCCCGGCGGGATTCCCTCCTTCGCATTCTATTTCTCCGGCACGATTCTCTGGCAGTATTTCAGCGGCTGCCTTACCAGCACGGCCAACACCTTCGTCGCCAACGCCGGCACCATGGGCAAGGTATACTATCCGCGCCTCGTCATGCCGATCTCCACGGTGCTGTCACAGCTGATCAGCTTCGGGATCCAGTATGCGTTCCTGATCGTTTTTGTGCTGTATTATACCTTCACGCATCAGGGCGTTCACCCCAACTGGTGGATCCTTATGACGCCGGTGATGCTGCTGCAGCTGGGAATGCTGTCGCTTGGCTTCGGCGTGATCATCTCCTCGGTCACGACGAAGTACCGCGATCTTGCCAAGCTTGTCAGCTTCGGCGTCCAGCTCTGGATGTACGGCACCCCGGTTGCATATGACATGTTCAGCATCACGGGCTTCGCTCCGGGCGGCCGCTGGCATGCGCTGTATATGTGCAACCCGGTCACTCCGATCGTCAACCTGTTCCGCTTCGGCTACCTGGGCTTCGGCTCGGTGGAGTGGCTGTACTACGGGATCAGCTGGATCGGCACCCTGGCGGTGCTCTTCTTTGGCGTCGTTCTGTTCAGCCATGTGGAAAAGACCTTTATGGATACGGTGTAAGAGCTATGAGCGAAGAATTGGCAATCAAAATTGAACATGTCACCAAGCAATACCGTCTCGGCGCCATCGGCGGCGGCACGCTGAAAGGCGACCTGCAGACCTGGTGGGCGCGCATGCGGGGCAAGGAAGACCCGAACAGCAAGATCGGCGCGAGGACCGATATCCGGATCGGGGAAAAATTCCTGGCTCTGGACGATATCAACCTTGAGGTAAAAAAGGGCGAAGCCGTCGGCATCATCGGGCATAACGGCGCGGGCAAGTCCACGCTGCTCAAGCTTCTCTCCCGCGTCACGGCGCCGACGGAGGGAAAGATCTCGATCGACGGGCGGATCGCCTCGATGCTGGAGGTCGGCACGGGCTTTCATCCGGAGCTGACCGGCCGCGAAAACATCTATATGAACGGTGCGATCCTCGGCATGACCAAAGCGGAGATCGACAAGAAGTTTGACGAGATCGTGGAATTCTCCGAGGTCGCGAAGTTTATCGATACCCCCGTCAAGCGCTATTCCTCCGGCATGTACGTCAAGCTCGCCTTCTCCGTTGCTGCGCACCTTGATTCTGAAATCATGATCATGGATGAGGTGCTCGCCGTCGGCGACATGGCTTTCCAAAAGAAGTGCCTGACGAAAATGCGTGAAGCGGCAAAGGTAGAGGGCAGAACCGTCCTCTATGTCAGCCATAACATGAACACCATCCGCCAGCTCTGCGACCGCTGCATTGTAATGGACCACGGGAAGATTGTTTTTGATGGGGACGTTGAACAGGCGATACAAATATACGTGGGCAGAAGTAGTACAAGTATTGAACAAGAGAAATCATTTGATCTTTCTGATCATGAAAAGTGGTGTAATACAAGAGTATTTATTGATTCATTACGGTTAATTAATGAAGCAAAGGGATTATACATTGGCGATTTAATAGAATTTGATTTATCTTGTCATGCAACATGTACATTAACTGATCTGTGCGCAAGGCTTGTGATTCTTGACTCAAATAATATGATAGTTGGAATGTCTCTTTCAAATCAAAGCATTTGTTTTGATGCAAACAGGGATATTAATCTGAGAATCAGTTTTGATACGAAGCACCTCGCAACCGGGAATTATCATTTGCGCTTTTCACTTTTCCAGATAAATGAGTATGGAACACATGATTATGTCTGCGTAATCAATAACTTTATTACACTTTTCCTGAATGATAAATCCGAGCTTCATAATGGAATGAATTGGGATACACGTTCCTGGGGACATATTGCATTTGATCCGTTTATGGTGGAGATGGATAAATGAAGACTGCAACTGTTACTTGGATTACATATAATAATTATGGGACTCTACTACAAGCCTACGCTTTACAGCAATACTTAAATGAAATTAATATCGAAAATGTTATCATTTCAGATGAAAACATCGTTTACACTTCCCAGTTTGAAAAAAACACTCCATCATTAGCTGCCATTAAATCCGTTAATCAGTCTCAAATTGTCCGCTTTCTTGAAAGAATAGGAAAGGATATCTTCCATCCAATTAGACTGATTAAAGCAATTCGCTCTTTTTGGATGCGTCTCAGAATATCATTATGTGATAAAGCATTTCAAGCGAGCATCAAGTCAATGGAGAATTTCAAATCCACAAGACTTAAAATCTTGCATGGGAAAACGCGATCCGAAATGCCCTTGTTAAACGAAGAATTCGACGCCTTTATCTGCGGGAGTGATCAAATATGGTCTACATTAGATCGTAATTTTGATGGCTATTTCTTTCTTGATTTCGTAACAAAACCTAAAATCTCTTTTGCTCCAAGTGTCGGAGCCGAGATGATTCCCGATAACAAACAACTTTCAATAAAAAAATGGTTAACAGATTTCTTTGCTATATCTTCCAGAGAAGAAAAAACTGCAAAACAGTTGAAGGAATTAACTGGAAAGGAAGTCGTTTGGGTTTCAGATCCAACAATTCTTTTCGCGAAAGAATACTGGAATAGGTTTTCTGTTATTCCAAGAATTCGAAAACCTTATCTCCTTTGCTATTTTCTTGAAAAGAAGAGCTGGTACTATCAGTATGCCAAAGCTTTTGCAAAAAAACACAATCTTAGAATAATTATTATTCCATGTAACAAAGATTATTTCGAGTATAAAGAATCATTGAATACTCCCATTACTACGGAAGAATTTGTAGGGTTGTTTTCAAGCGCGTCTTTTATACTGACTGATTCTTACCACGGAAGTATTTTTTCATTGCTATTTGAAAAAGACTTCCTATATCTTCAACGTTTTGCAGATAATAGTCCAATCAGTCAAAACATTCGGATATACTCATTATTCCATTTATTAAAGATCGAGAATACTATTATCAGGAAAAAACAATATGAGATGACAGATGAGATTCACCTTGATTACAATGCTATCTCCCCAATTTTAGAACAGTTCCGTCAGCATTCTCGGAATTATCTTAAAACGAACTTGGAGAGGATTTCATATGATCTCTAAGACTACCTGTACAGGGTGCGGCGCCTGCTCGATTGTGTGTCCAAATAACTGTATAAAGATGCATCGAAATGATATCGGAGAATTAGAACCTGCCATTAACAATGAGCAATGTATTCACTGCAATATTTGCAGTCTTGTTTGCCCGCAGAATCATCCCCCTGCATTCCACACTCCCATCCGATGCTATGTAGCCTGGAGCAAAAACGAAAGCGACTGGATTACCTCTGCATCAGGAGGTGCAGCTTCAGCTTTCTCGAGATGGCAATTGGATCACGGGGGAAAGGTGTTTGGCTGTGATTATGACGAAAGCCTTAATCTGCAGCATTTTGAATTGAAGAACAGTGATGAGCTGAATCGGGCGCAGAGTTCAAAATACTCTCAAAGCTCAGCTTTCGTCTGTTATAATGCTATAGAGGACTTCTTAATCCAAAAATACTCTGTATTGTTTATTGGTACTCCGTGTCAAGTCTCCGGTCTTAAGAATTATTTACGAAAAGATTATCCAGAGCTAATAACAATTGACCTTGTTTGCCACGGAACTCCTCCAACTGAATACTTGCAACAACACGTGAAGTCAATTTCAAATGGCCCAGTTTCAAAGCTTCGTTTCCGTGGTGAATATGATCAGCAGTTAACGATTTGGAGTAACGACAATATTATCTATAGGAAAAGCAATATAGAGGATAGCTACTTCTTCGCTTTTTATCAAAATATGATAAGCAGAAACTCTTGTTATGATTGTCAATATGCAACAGATAAGAGAGTTTCTGATATTACTATTGGAGATTTCTGGGGTCTTAACGAGTTGAACTCGATAACTGCCAAAAGCTCTCGGCCTTCCTTAATTCTCATAAATACCGATAGAGGTGAACTATTTTTTTCCAAGCTAAACAGCTGCTTGTATTTTGAGGAAAGAAGTACTACTGAAGGTATCTCCGGAAATGGTAGACTTAATCATCCCCCTGGAAGGAATCGAAAGGCTCGTTTGTTCCAGAAATACTATTATCGTACACAGTCATTTGATACTTCCGTTAAAAGAGCATTAGCAGCTGATCACAGGTATTCTTATTATATTAGTTTGTTTTCATTTCCCGGCAGAGTCATTAGAAGAATTATCAGATTCTTTATTCGGTTGTTAGGAGATAAAAATGATTCCTAGGACTATCCATTACTGTTGGTTTGGCGGAAATTCGCTTCCGCCGCTTGCAAAGAAAAGCATCAAAAGCTGGAAGAAGTTTTGCCCGGATTATGAGATCATAGAATGGAACGAGGAAAACTATGACATTAACGAAGTACAAGCTCAACAGAAAGGAAACGTGCATTAATAGTTTTCCGGACGATTCTGCCTTGTGTGCTCAGAACTGATAAGATCAAGGAAAAAAATCGACATTTACCTCTTTGCAATCAATCCTACAATTAATTAGTACTGAAGAATAACAAGTCAGTCCCGTTCTCCAGATCCGATATAACGGAAATCGTCTCCAGGCTTTTTCCAAAACTAGTACAAAGGCTGTTCTGGATCAAGCAACTGATAGGACGAATCAATTATAAACAAGCTAAGGGGAAATAATCTATGTCCAGTCTAAACACTCGGATTCTTGTTGGAAGCCCAATCCGCCAAAAGCCACAGATCCTGGCAGAGTTCTTGAGCGGTTTAAAGGAGGCAGACAAAGATGGCCTGGAAGTATCTTTCTGCTTCGTAGATGACAATACAAATCCTGACTCCTCGAAATTGCTGACAGAGTTCGCCGGCGAATACGATGCGGAGATCCTTTCCAGCAATTTCCTGTTGAGTCAATCCGATTATTCACAACAACTCCATAGCAAGATCCTCCATGACTGGGATCTCACTACTATTCGAAAGGTCGCATATCTGAAAGACTGTATTATCGAGTACGCTATCGAGCATGAATATGATTTTCTCTTTCTGGTCGACTCCGATATTGTAATCGATCATCGAACCTTGCGACATCTGGTTTCCAGAGATGTTGAGATCGTATCTAACGTGTTCTGGACGCAATGGCAGTTAAACTGGGAAATAGAGCCGCAATGCTTCTGGATACCGGACATCGGCTGCCAATCTAAAACGCCATTCTCTCCACTTATGCCGCGTTCAGAGGCAAGGCAGATCCAGAGAAACTTCTTTGCTCAAATGAGAGTTCCCGGCATCTACAGAGTGGATGGTCTTGGTGCCTGCACCTTGATCTCACTCAGTGCGTTGAAGAAGGGTGTAAGATTTAAGGAAATACCAAACCTAAGTCAATTTGGCGAAGATCGCGACTTCTGTATTCGCGCAGGTGTTCTTGGAATAGACCTGTATTTTGACACGGTTTATCCGGTTTATCACATTTTCCGAGAGCAATATCTGGATCGTGTGGATGAGTTCAAGCGTGACGGCTTCAAGTTCGATATGTGTCAGACCTTCACGCGGGAAGAATCCGTTCCGGGTACTCGTGGGGCGGAGATTAAGCGTATCGTCAACGAGGCTGTCACTTATCTCAAGAATCGAACTGTAGGAAGAATTCAAAGAAAAATGAATCCTCCTCTCGTATTTCATAGGAAAGCCGAGAACCAGCTTATCGCGGTTCAGATGCTCGTGGAGTCCTTTGAGCATTTCGAGGAATCCTTGAACGGCATTCTTGAACTCTCCAAGCACATTGTTATTATGGATATGTCGGGCAAGGTACCTGAAAATGAGGCGTATACTGTGATCCGAGCGAATACCGCAGATTACAAACTCCTCTGGGAGAAAAGTGCGGAGAGCAAGCCGGACTGGATTCTGTCTCTCCGCAGCAACGAGGTGTTCTGTCAGCCCGAGAGTATCCCCTATTTGATCAGGAATACCGGAGTTGACTGCTTCCGATTCCGGACAACCGACATAATCGGAGAACAGGAAACCGATGCCGGCTATCTCCCCTATCTGACCCGCTTCCAGGCCGGTTACGCCTACAGCTGGAAAAACGACAGGGACTTTCCCGACGAAGTGTTCAGCGAACGTTACGCTGATCTTGAGTTGAACGTATCCCGATACCATAAACAAACGGAATCGGATACGAAGTAACAGGCTATTGAGAGAACGATGACAACCATGAAGAAAGTTATGCTGGTTTTCGGCACCAGGCCGGAAGCGATCAAAATGTGCCCCCTGGTCCAGGAGCTGAAAACTCGTTCATCGCTGCAAACCCTCGTCTGTGTAACCGGACAGCACCGGCAAATGTTGGATCAGGTGCTCGACGTCTTCCATGTTCATCCGGACTATGATCTTTCCATCATGAAGGACGGACAGACCCTCTTTGATATTACCTCGAGCATTCTGGACAAGAGTAAGAACGTCCTCGAAGAAGCGGCCCCTGATCTGGTTCTGGTTCACGGTGACACTTCCACTACTTTTGTTATGGCTCTTGCATGCTTCTATCTGCGGATACCGGTCGGGCATGTGGAGGCTGGCTTGAGGACCTACAATCTCTATTCTCCCTACCCGGAGGAATTCAACCGTCAGGCGGTCAGTGTTATCAGCAGGCTGAATTTTGCGCCGACTGAGAAAGCAAAGGAAAACTTGATCCGTGAAGGGCGGGATCCTGCATCTATCTTTGTGACCGGCAACACCGCGATTGATGCGTTGAAGACAACCGTTCGAGACAGCTATTCTCACCCGGAGCTTGATTGGGCCTCAGGCAGCAGACTGATTCTGATCACAGCGCATCGACGTGAGAATCTCGGAGAGCCGATGGCAAACATGTTCCGCGCAATAAAACGCGTAATTGACGAGCACCAGGACGTTAAAGCGATTTATCCGATCCATATGAATCCCGCAGTCCGACGCGTTGCCGCTCAAATCTTCGATAACGATGACAGGATCCATCTCATTGAGCCGCTTGACGTGTTGGATTTCCATAACTTCATGGCAAGGAGCAATTTGATCCTTACCGATTCCGGCGGCATACAGGAAGAGGCGCCAAGCCTTGGAAAGCCTGTACTGGTCATGCGGGATACGACTGAACGCCCGGAGGGCATCCAGGCGGGAACCCTTCGCCTGGTTGGGACTGATGAAGAAGCAGTATATCGTAATTTCACAGAACTGCTTGATGATCCGTCTGCATACAGAAAAATGAGCACTGCGAGCAATCCGTATGGCGACGGCTTTGCCAGCCAACGGATCGCGGATATCATAGAAGGCATGTTCCGGGAGATGACATGATGGAACGCATGGAACAAAACGCCTCCGTATGCATCATCATCCCGGTATACAATGCGGCTCCCTTCCTCGCGCGCTGCGTTTCGAGCATTCTTTCGCAGTCTTATCCTGTTTTTGATATGATACTGGTCGACGACGGATCAACAGATTCCAGCGGAGAACTCTGTGATTCATATTCCGAGTCGGATTCTCGTATTCATGTGATCCATCAAGAAAACGCAGGACCTTCTGCGGCACGAAACGCAGGCCTTGATTGGGCATTTCGCAACAGTGCAAGCAGCTATCTGACCTTCGTTGACAGTGACGACTGTCTTCATCCTCAGTATTTGGAGCTTCTTTTCCGGGCGATTGGAGATGCGGATTTATGCGCCTGCAGGCATCAGTACATCAGCCTTGGTAATTCTCTGCCTCCAGCACAACAATATTCTGACCTTCATCCTGTTTCGCTCAGCGCCGAAGACTATCTTTTGCGTGCTACGGATTCTTTTAACTACGCCTGGGCAAAGCTTTTCAAAATAGACTGTTTTCGGAATGTTCGCTATCCACTCGACGTCTCCTTTGGCGAGGATAATCTTGTAATCTACAAAGTGCTATTTGATGCCAATCAGATTCGGTTTATAGATGAACGTTTGTATTACTACTTCTTCAATCCGACGGGTATCACCAAATCTCCCTGGAATCCCAAGAGCCTCGCTGTGTTTGATGGCATCCGGCAGCAATTAGACTTTTATCAGACGCACGGGTTCCAGCGAGCTTATCAGAAAGAGCTGGAATTGTATGCCCAACAGTATGCATATCAGATCCATCGAATCTCGAAGAACAGAGAATCGCAACGCCAATACAAATCCATCCTCGCTTCTATGCGTTCAGAGCTGCGCTCGCTTATTTCCCGATCGCCTTCCCTTAATATGAATGACAATCCATATTGGTATGAAGCTCTATACCCTCAGGCAGCCAGAGCCAAGCGGAATTTCAGAAAACTCTGCAAATTGATTCGTTCCTATATCGGAAAGGAAAATGAAAGAGGCTCATCAACTTGAAATCCCGTAAAAGTAAAACTTTCCTATTATTGTTATCACTGCTCGTGCTTGTATCCTTCTTTGTCAGATCCGAAACACTGACTTCCCGTGCGCTGGTCACGACGACATATCAGATTCCGGCGCCGATTACAGAGGAACTGCGCCTCGTTCAACTCACGGATCTACATAATACAGAGTTCGGAGATGAGAACTGTGACCTGATTATGCTCGTTGCGGATCAAAACCCGGATCTTATCCTGATCACCGGTGATATGCTCAACCGTGATGAGGAGGACGTTTCCGTCATTACGGCTCTGCTTCCCAGGCTCGCGGATATAGCCCCCGTTTACTATGGTCTCGGCAATCATGAAGTCTCTTGGGAAAAGACGTTCGGCCGGGATATCACCAAAGTACTTGAGAATGCAGGCGCTGCCGTGCTTGAAGCGGAGTACATCGATCTCGAGTTCAAGGGACAGCAGATACGGCTCGGCGGACTGATGGCATATTACCGTCAACCAGGCATGATGCGGACAACGCAGGGTGCTAATGAGCGTCAATTTCGTTTCGCTGCAGAATTTGAAGATACGGATCGTTATAAGATCCTGCTCAATCACATCCCTACCCCCTGGGTCGATTGGGGATATAACAATCTATATCCGGTAAACCTCGTGCTCTCAGGCCATTATCATGGCGGAATGATCTACTTTCCGCTGCTTGAACGCGGACTCTATGCTCCGTATGTCGGCTGGTTCCCCGAAAACGTCCGGGGCGTCTTCGAGGGAGAAAAAGCGACCTGCGTCTTATCCGCAGGCCTCGGCTCCGAGTATCCACTCCCTCGCATTCACAACAACCCCGAGCTCGTTGTTGTCGATCTGATCCCGGAGGGGCAGGATTGATCCATATTCCCTTTGCTCGAAATGATATAAGAAATGGGAACGACTATCCAAATGGACGAGTCGTTCCCATTTCTTATTAATTATCTTACTTCGATTCCGACAAGTCTTTTTTGGCGGAGGATTTCCCGGAAGACCCGTTCTTCGCGGGAGCGTAGCCGTAGCCGTAACCATAGCCGTACTTGGCGCTGCGGTAGCCGTAGTAGCCGTAACCGCCGGAGTGAGTCGAACCGCCGTTGAGGATGCAGCCGACGATGGGCGCGTCGCCCGCGCGGAGCTCCTCGATGCCCTTCGCGATATAACGGCGGCGAGCATAGTCGTTCATCACGACGTAGGCCACAGCGTCAACATGCTTGAGAAGCATCATTGCATCGACCAGGACGGCAGAAGGCGGCGTATCAAGGATGACGATATCTGCACGATTGCGAAGCTCGACGATCAGATCGCTCATGGCGCTGCTGCCAAGGATTTCGACCAGGTTGGACTTATGGTCGCCGCCCGGCAGCAAGAACAGACCGATCGGATCTCCTTGATTGTGCACCTCATACAGGGCGTCGTCAACGCTGCATTTCCCCTGGAGCACCGCAACAAGGCCGGGGAAGCTGCCCTCGAGGTTGAAGATCGGCCCGACGGAGGGATTGCGAAGGTCGCAGTCGATCAAAATCACGCGTTTTCCCTTGAGCGCCATCGAGATCGCCAGGTTTGAGGCGACAGTCGATTTGCCTTCTCCGGAGATGGAGCTCGTGACCATCAGAACATGCTTGTCCGTCATCTGACGCTCGAGACGCGTGCGGATCAAGCGCATGGATTCCACATAATTGGGATGGCTCGAGTCATAGAGGATATTGATATTGGTATTCTTGTTCTTCCGGCGCTTTTTGAATTCCGTGAACGGTAGCGTGCCGAGGCAGGGGATGTTGACCAGAGCCCTGAGTTCAGACTCGCTGCGCACGGTACGGAACGCTGCCGTATGAAACAGGATGAACAGCAGACCGAGCGCAAAGCCGATCAATGCGCCGCGGCGGACAGAACCGCGGATCACAGACATTTTACCGGTATCGACAGGAACGCCGCTGTCATCAATAACGGTCAGCTCCGTCTGGCCGACAACATACTGCGAAACGGAGGGGTAATTCTTCAGCACCGACTGAAGCACATCATAGGCATACTGCGCGTTCCAGGAGCTCACGGTGATCGTAAGCAGGTTTGTGCCGCTGATGCTGGATACATTGATCGAACCGGGTACGCTGTCCATCCCGAGGTCGGCGGAAATAACATCCGACAGCGCGCCGCTCGTCAGAATATAGGGAAAAATCAGCCCCATCTGCTCCGCGGTGTTGCGGTTTGATACTGCCTCGCCGTTGACGATCTCAACAGAAACCGTGGCCTCGGCGACATAGGTCGGAGAATAATTGACCGTGACGCGATAATAGAAAATCAGCGCGCCAATGGCAGTAGTCAACAGGACGACCCACCACAGACGACGAAAACGGTGCAGATAGTCGTTCAGAATGGAAATGATGTCGAACTTTTCAGCGTCGTTTGTTCTATTGGAAGTAGTCTCGTTCATGCCAGTTCCTCGTTATACAGCAAATATAGGAGGAGCGTATCCGAAACGCGGGAGCGCTTCCCCACTCTTCTTAACGGTGACGTGTCAGGACGTTTTTTTCGCCGAGTCCGAGCCTTCGCCGTAGCGGCCATAGGCACCGTAATTGCCGTAACGCCCATACCGTCCGTAACGGCCGTAGTGCCCATATCGGCCATAGCCGCCGTAGCCGCCGACCACGCGGCGCGTGCCGGGCAGCGTGCGTACCTGAGAAAGGATACATCCCGCAAAGTACGCCTTACAGTCGCGCAGCGAGTCGATGGCGTCATTCAGATCCTGTGCGAGCACACTGTCATACGCCACGACAAGCACGCTCATATCTGCCAGATTCGCCATGACCTCCGCATCAGCCATCAGCGACATCGGCGGAGAGTCGATAATAATATAATCAAAGTACTTTCTGGCCGCCGCAATGAGCTTTTCCATCTCGTTGGAGGATACGATATCCGTGGAGTTGGGGTAATTGCGGTTGTTGAGCAGCATGAACAGGTTCTGATCCTTATACCGGAAGAGCGCCTCGTTCATGGTTGCCGTGCCGGCCAGAAGCGAAGCCAGCGTTGCCTGAGGCTTATCCTTCTGGTCAAGAAGCAGCTTATGAAGCGTTGGGCGGCGCATATCGCCGTCGATAAGCAGGATCCGGTAAGACTGCTGTTCCAGGGTCAGCGCGAGGTTTGCCGAAACGGTGGATTTACCTTCATGCTCCCGAACGCTCGTGACCAGGATCACTTTGGCGTCGTTTTTATGCGCCTCCGTGGAAATATGCGTTGCGATCTTTTTGAAGCGCTCGACATACTCAAATTTTCCGTACAGATCCGTTACGAGATGCTTATTCTTCTTCCTCAGGAAGAAATTGCCGAGGGAAGAATAGGTCGGATCGTAATACAGCATGCCAAGCGATTTGGCGTCCAGCTTTTGAGCAAGATCTTTTTCGCCCTTGATTGTCTCCTTGCAATAGGAGAGATACATGAAGGCCAGTGTAAGCAAAAGCGCCGTGATCAGGAAAGCCCGAAGGGATTGATTGCGAGCCGAGAAGGACGCGTCCGCCCCCAGAGGTACGGCCGGCTCCTGCAGCACCTCCATGATCATATCGCCCGAAACATAGGGCGTCAGGCTCGAAACCGTTTTCATGATCGAGCGGATGATCCGGTAGGCATTGCGCGGCGAATCGGAAGTGACTCTCAGCGTCATCAGGTTGGTTCCGTTAATGACCCGCGCAGAAGCCGTGGCGTTAAAGGAGCTCAGTCCGAGATCCTGGCAGACCTTCTTCTTCAGCAGGTTGCTGTTGAGGATATTGGTGAAGCTGTTCGCCATGGAGGAGGCTGCCGACAGATTGCTGTAGGCGTGGTTGCTGGAGGTTTTGGAGGTCACGACAAAGGTGGCCGTCGTGGAATAGGTGCTGCGGAAATCCGCACGGACAGACATGCTCACGATCATAGCGACCGCGATCGCACCGAGGATGATCACCCAGAGATTGCGCACGGCGTCGCGCAGCATGCTGTACAGATCCAGTTCCTCGAGAATGGAGGAAACATTCGCGCTGTTTTCGTTCATGTTCAGTCCTCCACGATCAAGATCAGATTGGTTGTTCCCAGCTCCGTCTCTGCGCCGGTAAACCGGGCATGCTGCACAAGCTGGAAGCTTACGATATAAGCGCCGGGTAATTTGTAGTTCACAGAATAGTCGCGGATGCGAAAATCGTTTTCAAGATCATAGTCGGTCTTGCTGAGTTCTCGTACCGTTCCCGCCGTCCAGATCCCGCGGATCATGGAGCGGTAATCGGGTTTCACGCCCTTTTGGGTATAGACAATGTACTGATCGAGGGCGGGCGACGACATGCTGTAAGTCGCATAATCCTCAAAAGTCGCGGTAAGGGCGAGAACCGAAGTGTCGCCTGCACTGTTCGTAACCTGCAGATTGACACGCTGACTGCTGACGGTATCGCTGACCGTCTCGGTATTGCCGAAGGTGATTTTGATCTGCGAAGTGATATTGCCGTCAAGGCTGTCCTGCGCCGTGATGTACCGCAAATAATCGTATTTGGAGTTGCCGTTTGCAAAGCGCAGCGGCTGACTCATGGAAAAACGGGGAGGAATATAGTCCGTATAGGTGACCATCCTGCTGTAGGAGCCGACGTTGTTGTTCTGGTCGAATGCTGCGTAATTGACGCGCAGCGTGCCGGGCGATATAAACTTCGACTTGGAGACGACGACGAGCGTATCCGTCACATCCCCGTCAAGATTATCGGAGGCTGTCATCCCCTGCAGAAGATCCTGCTCCGTGGCGTTAACGCTGACATTGAGAGAATCCTGTTCGGCTTCGATCACGGGCGCAGTGTAATCTGAGGTGACGTACTCATGGATGCGATTCACAAGAAAGACCAGGAAAACAACAACAAAAAACGCTAAGATCAGGATACGAAGTCTTTTCACGGTATCTATTCCTCCTGAGAACTGCTTAGGATAGAAAAAGATGCTTTACTTAAATCGGTATGGGCTCATAGCCCAGAAGCTTGCGTCCGGAAAGAATACGGGCGGGATTCTCATGTAAAAGAAGCTGCGCATAAGACGAGCCGAATTCCTCCGACACCACGTCCAGGATCTCCGTCATAAAGGTACTGCGCTGCTGCGGACTGTGCGCATCGCTCGCCAGACAGGCGCATAGACCGTGCTGAAGCAGCAGATGTGCCGTGTCCATTGCGTCCGGGCCAAAACGCCCCAGTACGCTGCCCTTGTTGATCTGCAGCGCACAGCCGTCGGTGCAAAAATCGTACGCGATCTGAGGATCGTCCTGGATGAAGAAGTATCGCTCAGGATGCGCGATCACCGGGTGGAAACCGAGCTTTTTACAGCGCGCGAGGACGTCATAGCAAAAAAGCGGATCCTCGTCGAAGGCAAACTCCGTCAAAAAATACGAGGTGTCATTCAGCGTCCAGACCCGGCGGCTGAGCAAAAGCTCAGGGAGTTCCGCAGTGGCAAAGATCTCCATGCCCCGGTAAAGCTTGACCGGAATCCCCTCAGCTCTGCGCGCACGGTCAAGGCGCTTCCACAGGGAGAGCATCTGTTCCGAGGCATAGTTTTCGTACTCATCCGGAATATTGCAGTGCGGCGTTGTGACGAGAGCCTCGACGCCGCTGTCGGCCGCCAGAGCCAGCATTTCGAGCGACATCTCCATGGATTGAGATCCGTCGTCGACGCCGGGCAAAACATGCGTATGGATATCGATCAAGGCTTGCCCTCCTCGGGGTGTTCAGAAATCCATCGCCAGGCGGCTGGATTCTTCTTCACTCAGCTCGGCAGCGCGCGTTTCGGACAGGCGGTACACGCGCTGGCAGAGATTGAGCACCGTAGGCCGATGCGTCGTGACGATACAGGTCTTGTTGGGACGCTGCTGAATGATATTGCGGAGGACCTGACGCTCCGTGGCGACGTCCAGCGCGGAGGTTGCCTCATCGAGCAGCAGGATCGGCGCGTCGCGAAGCACGGCGCGCGCGATGGCGACACGCTGTGCCTGACCTTCCGAGAGTCCCCTGCCGCGCTCGCCGAGCTTGCTGTTGATCCCGTCGGGGAGCTTGGATACAAAATCCCAGGCGCAGGCGATCCGCAGCGCATCCTCGATCTGCTCGTCCGTGGCGTCTTCCTTCACCATGCGGAGGTTTTCCGCTACGGTGCCGGACAGCAGCGCGTTGCCCTGCGGCACATACGAGAAGAGGAAGCGCGCATCGGCGTTCATCTCGACCTCGCTTCCGTCGGAGGCGCGGAGGAAGGCGCGGCCCGCATTCGGACGGATCAAGCCGAGGAAGAGGCGGATCATCGTGGTCTTTCCCTCGCCGGAGGGGCCGACCAGCGCGACAATCTCGCCGGGCTTGGCAGAAAAATCCGCCTCACGGAAGACCGGCTTATCCTCGACATAGCCGAAATCCACATTCTCGAGGCAGACGGCAAAGCCGTCCTCCGCCTTGGCGCGCAGCTCGTCGCTCTCCGGGATATGGCGCTCGCGCGGGAGGTCGATCAGCTCGCGGATACGGTGCGCGGAGACAGAGCTGGTCAGAAAATTCGGGATGATGCTTATAACGTTATTGAAAGCCGAAGAAAGTCTCCCCCGCTGCTCGAGAAAGAGCGTCATCGTACCGTAGGTGATTTGCTGGCCCCAGAGCAGATACAGGCAATAGCCAAAGGCAGCGTACTGCACGATCAGTCCGAGAACAGACATGAATACGTTGGTCTTGATGGAAAAGAGGTTGTAATCCAACGAGATACCGCGCAGCTTTTTTTGCTTTTCGCGGAGGCGGCGGCCGAAGCTGCCCATGATCCCGTAAGATTTGATTGAGTCAAAATTGAAGAAGGTCTCGACCTCGAAGGCCATTATTTCGCTGTGCGCTTCTTTGGTTTTGGCAGCGAATTCGCGCTGTCTGCGGATGAAATACTTACTCATCAGCAGCATGATCGGCGCGCTGATGAAGGCCAGCAGCGCCATGACCTTGCTGTAATGCCAGATCACAAAGAAGGTCGCTATGAAATTGAAAACCGAGATGATGACGGAGGGCAGCCAGGTGATGGCGTTTTTGCTGACGGTCATCACGTCGGTATTGAAGCGGTTGAGCAGATCGCCGCTGGAATACTCGCTGATGGCCTTCCAGTCCGCGTCGATGATCTGGTCGAAGATATCCGCCTGGATATCGTTGTTGATATCGATGGAGAGCCTGGCCGAAACGCGGTTGATGAGATTCGAGAAGGTCAGACTGAAAGCGGCGCTGCCGAGCATGATGGCGATCATAAGGCCGAGCTTATCACGCTGATAGCCGGTGATGATATCGATCACATGTTTGCTGGCGACGCTCGCGACGAGCGACATGGAGGTGCTGAACACGCCGAGCAGGATATAAAACACGATCACCCAGCGATAGCGCTTGCTGTAGGAAAAGATCCAGCGCCAGTCATCCAGAATCTCGCGGAAGGTGCCGTCATGGATCGAGTTGCGGAGCTTATGGAGAGAGCCGAAAAACGGACTTTTATCCGCCGGGATCTTTTCCATATGCTCACCGCCTCTCCAAAAAGTATCAAATTATTATAGCATGAAAGCCACTATCAGACAAGCGGAATTAAAAGAAAATGGCGGAATTGGCTAAAAAATAAAACAATTCGTCAGGCAGAAAGACGCTCAGCGGTCATCCGGCAGGATCCCGTAGAACCGCAGCAGCGCGACACGCTCGCGGCCGATGCGCAGCGCTTCGCCGGGAGCGGAGGAAGAGGGCGAAAGCAGATAGTTCACGAGACGGTTGGCCCAGGCGACAGGCAGCAAAACCGGATGCTCGCGGGCATAGGTGTAATTATTCTGCAGATAGGTCTTACCGGGGAACAGGCTGTGGAGCAGGCCGCGCGCTGCCCTCCCCTCCCGCGCTGCGTCGACCGCGTCGAGGGTGAGACGCGCGCTGTGCAGGCGGTCGTCACTCGCCGCGCCGAGCAGGCCGCTGGCGAAGAGATCAGCGAGCATAGGACCTTCATCGACGGGCTGCGCACTGTAAGCGGCGGGCGTCGGCAAGCCGAGGCGGCGCGCGCCGATTGCGAAAACAGCGTCCGCAAAGGATGCGGCGTTGACGCTCTCGCATGCGGCACGGACGGCAGCAAAGTCGATATCGTCGGCATAGTGCGAAGCAAAAAGGCAGACGTCACTGACAAGGCGGAAACCGAAGCCGCTGAAAAGGAAATGCTTGAAAGCGTGAAGGATCAGGTAGAGCAGGTGCTCTGTCGGCGCAAGGGTCATGAGCGGCACGTCCTCGGCCTGGAACGGAACGGCGCGGGAGAGCGCGCCGTCAAAGAGACGGTTGCAGTCGATAAAGGTATCCCCAGCCGGAAAAGGGTCGATATGCAGCTCTACATAGAGGGGCGAATCGGGCTTATGATAGCTCAGCTCGTCCACCGCGGCCGGATCCTCAACAGGATGATCGGAGGTCAGACCCTCGCGGAGCATGAAGGCATGCCAGCGCGGTGCGTCGGCGCGGGAAATCAGCAGATCCTCATCGACAGAGGGACGCAGCAGCGGCACGGGATAGAGCGTGCGGCAGACAATGCCCTTCATCACGACGGGAATAAGCCCCTCCTCCCGGGCATGGAGCATGAGTGTGAGGAAAGCGTTCTGCTTGGCGGACTGGAACGAGAAGGAACCGAGCGCATGATCGCGCCAGTAAGCGCAGCGCTCCTTCGACAGCGCCCGCAGAGACTTTGAGGAATGCACCGTATCCAGCACAAGAGAGAGCAGCTTCTGCTCCTCGGCGAGACGGAACAGCGTTTCCCATTCCTCCGACGTCAGCTCACCGGGGTCGAATTTCTCACCGCGCAGGGCGGCAGAGAAGACCGAGAGGAAAAGATCGTCAAGCTTCGGCATGTTGATCCTCTTCCGCAATGAGAAAACCGCAGGAGACCAGCTTGTCGATCTCAGATTGAAGCTTCGGCCAGACGTCCTCGGGTTGCTTAAGGAATAACATAGAAAGACCATTGGCAGCGTCATCCATCGTCTGGCCTCTCTCAAGAGTCTTCCAGATGACACGCTGGGTAAAATTGATTCGCATGACGCCGGAGCAATATTCAGAAGCGGCGCGGGAGGGCACGAGCAGCATCGTGCCACAGATGCTCACACGGGCAACTCCTTCGCGCAGACGATAGTTCATAGCTGTCCTCCTTCCGCGAAAACTGCATCATACAAGAGATGGGTGGAGTCCGGAACCATATACGAGGTAAGACGCCAGAGCGGGACCGCACGCAGGAGAGAATCGACGCAGCGGGCTGCCAGCTCAATACGCTCGACAGAGTCCGCAGTCTGCAGGACGCCGTAGAAGCCGAAGACAGCGGCCTCGCGCGGCGTGATGGGTGCGACAGCGTTCTCCTCGCCGCGCTGCAGGAATATGATACCGGCAAGCGGCGCGGCGGGGGCGCCGCAGCGATCCTCCTTCCCGTTCCAGGGGGAAGGATGGACGAGGAAGCTGCCGTCCGCGCACTGTTCGAGAACAGGACGGTCACCGCAGATATAAGCAAACTCCCCCGGATGCTCCGTGCGTAGGAACTCCGCCTGCGTTGATTTGCCGACGCCGGGGCGGCCGGAGATCAGCCAGGCTTTCCCCTGCCGTGAGAGTGCAACAGCATGAAAGACAAAGCGGTTCTGTTCCATAAGCGCATCGGAGACGCGGAAGGACAGCGCGTTGGCCTCGGCGGCGGCGTTCCACGGCGAAATCTGCTTTTCCCATTGCACTACATCCGCTTCCGTGCAGCAGACTGCGGGAGAGCCATCAAACGGCCCGGCAAGGAAATCCCCGAAATATCGCGGTGCGTCCGGAAAAGAACAGCCGCAGCGGAGACAAAGCCCTGCGACTGAGAGTTCATAATACACTTGTCTGTTCAAGCGAGGCAGCCTCCTTCAAAGCTATCCGCCGATTTGCCCACTGCGCGCAACGCGATGTGCACACCGGGCAGAGCGGCAGAAAGAAAGCGGACTGCCCCCTTTGCAAACACATGTCCAAACCGACGGAGACCCGCCAGAGCGAAGCATAATCTGCACAAGGGGCAATCCGCTTCTGATTAAGTGATAACAAAACCGATCCTAAACTTCAGGTTTGCCGCCGGAGCCCTGAGACTTGCCAATGACAAAAGTATCCCACGCAAGGAAACCATCAAACTCGGCAGCATCGCCAAGAAGAGCTACCATTCCTGAATAATAAGTATCTGTATCTTTGATCTTATAATACTGAGTACCGTTGGCGACAATAGGTTCTAGATAACTGTTAAAAGTATCTTTTTCAAGCTGAGTATCTAATAAACCAAGTAAATAAGTATATTGATCAACACTAAATCCGAAGAATTCCAAAAAATCACACCCTTCCTAATAGATTAAAGACCGCCAACGTCCTGGTCATCATCGATCACAATGATTACATCTTCATCGCTGCCCATTTCCGGTGTATCCGTCACCTCGGGAGTCGGCTCAGCAGTCGGCTCGGGGGAAGCCTCAGAAGAAGGTTCTGCAGACGGCTCTGCGAGAGTCGGGCTTGCAGTTTCCTCTGTTCCCGGTTCCGATACAGGATCCGACGAGCGACGCGGGAACAACAAAACCGCAAGAACAAGTAGTATCACTACGACAGCGAGAATAATAGTACGTTTTTTCATGTATTCCCTCCCGGGAAAAGAGATAACACAAACGGAGGGGCGGTACTCCCCGAACCTCCCAAGAAAGGAGGAACCCTTCCGGGTACCCGCAGCTCCCAAAAGGGAGCCGCGGGTAATTCATGATGCTTAGCCGGAAATGAACGGATTAGGGTTTGGCTTTGACCTCACCGATGCTGTCCTTGGTAGCATAATCACCTGCTGCGTTGTTGTTTGCATTAAAATCAAACTTACGAGCAGTACCCTCAACTTCGATGCCGTCAACGGTCTTCCAATAAGGCGTAACAGAGAACTCGGTATCACCAGTGACGGAATAATAGCCACCAGACTTATAAGAACTCAACGCCTCATCCATATTCGCGTAACCGACAAAACCATAAGTAATATTGGAGAAATCGGTCGCCTTAGTGGTCTTAGTGGAGGGCTTAGGATCCGGATTATCCTTATTGGACTGCTCCACAAAATTGAACGAAGACACGATCGTCATTTTAGTATTTCCAAGCTTGAACCAAGCACTATCATAGAGCTTGTTATCAAGAACAGAGAGGAAATACATGCTTTCGAGCTTGTTCTCACCGCTCCAGTTCTCATACACGAACTGAATACGAGAGGTCAGATAATCGGTGGAAACCTCCTTGACGAAGTAGACGACACCAGCCTGGGCTTTGAGTGTATCATCGACAGGCTTAAGAGTATCCATACTCTTCCACCACTTGTAACGGGTACCACCACTCGTGAAGCAAACACTGGGTTTGTACTTATAAGCTTCAATTGTCGTATACCCATTCGTGGCAGAGGCAGCCTCAGACTTTTGAGCTTCCGTGAAGTTGTTCTCGTTGGTCATGTTGGCATAATACGTCGTGGAATAGCCGCCGTAGAGATACTCCAATTCTTCATTGGGATACTTGACGTGACCATCGGCAAGATCCAAGAAGAACTTGGGGGCGTGACCGTCAGCCTCGAACGCGTACAGGCGGCCGGAACCGGTGTGGTACACGTAGTAGTGGGACAGCTCCCAAACGGCGTACATGTCGTGATACGGATAAATCTCATCCGCAGCGACGTGCGTTACTTCCTTATCCTCGCCGTTGTGGTTTACCGTGTAGTAACCATTCGTGTGAGTTGCATCAGCTTCGTGCCAGGTCAGGTAAAGATCATCCCTGTCAAGATCCAGGGGCGCAAGCTTATAGTCATCAAGAGCAATGCCCTGAGCATCCGTGGTATCAACTCTGGCCCAGCCGAGGAACCTGTAACCGGGTCTGGTGAAGCGCGTGGAGGACTCGATCGCAACATTGGCGTTGATCTGAAGGTCATCGTCCGTCACGTAGTTCGTATTCTCCACAGGATTCACAGTGAAGTTGTCGTACCAGGTGATGTGCGTCACGCGGACGGGAACGGTCTCGATCTCATCGAAGACAGGCTGAATGTGGATGTTCTTGTTCGCATCAGCCAGAGAGGCGTCGATCTTGTAAACATCGCCAGGATTGTAGATCGTGCCCTTGTAGAGCCAGCCGACAAAGACATAGTTGGCGTTGGGCACACCGGCTTTGTCAAACATGGAGGAATCGGAGGTGTCGGCGTAACGGTTGGCGTCGGTCGGCACCGTCGTGGCCTGGACCTGCGTGGTGGTGGCATTGCCGTCGGCGTCCTTGACCATAAGCGGATTGCCGTCGCGGTCAACGACGTCAAGATCATAGACGACGCCGAAGTCGCCCAGACGGCGCCACATGGCGCGGATGGTGAAGTCTTCCGTCACACCGGCGCCGAAGTCATAGGGCTGGCCGACGCTGCCGTCTTCATTGACCTTGTACCAGCCGATCAGAGCGTAGGCATTGTTTTCACCCTTAAAATCGCCGCCGGACTGCGCCATATAGCGGGCGCCGCGATCGAACTCTGTGTAGTGATCCCAGATGTAGGCTACTGCCTCATCACGATTGGTAACCTCCGGTTTATTCGCGATCAGCTCTTCAATAAGCAGGTCATAGCTGTGGAGATCATACTTGTAATCACCGGTGCCGTCTTCGACCTTGACATAATCGCGCGTGACGTCGGAGTACTCATAGATCGTCTGGCCGTAGGTCCGCCAGAAGAAGGTGGACTCGGTCTGGCTCAGTTGGCCGTAGTTCGGATCGACCTTGATCAGATAGTAGACGTCTTTCCAGCCGGCGTAGACGATCTGGTTATGGTTGGGCATCGTTTCTTCACTGAAAACAAAGGGGTTCTGGCATTCCGGATCGGAGAACCAACCGGCGAACTCCTTGCCGGGGATCGTGGAGAGCGGGCGAACCGTATCAGCGGGTTCGTAGGACGCGAGGCTCTTCTCATACGGGACCATGACCGAAGAGGCAAAGCCCTCCGGCGTAGAGCCGCCTTCGAACTGACTCAGATTCTCGTTGGTCTCAGAATCCTTGAACTCCAGCTTGTAGGAGTTACGATCATAGTAGAGGTAGTTGACCCAATAAGACTTATACTGGTCGATTTGATCCTGCGATGTCAGAGTTACAGGATTGGATCCGTTATTATGGTAAATATAATAAGAATAACTATTACCATAATTATCCGAGTAAGAACCCAACGCATAATTAGGAATAGGTGCAATATCATTATTTGTACTGGTTTCCCAACCGCCAAATACAGGAGTATTGCCGCTTGTATTTACCGTAGTGGGATAGTACCTCGGATCTCCAAAAGCAGGTTGAGCATTAGCTCGATCTCTGCTAAAGCCGTCAATCGGATGGTATTCCTCGTCGTAGGTCAGGAAGTTGAAGTTATGCGTGACGGTCTTGTACAGCTTATAGGTCTTACCGCCAAATTGCCGCGTTGTAAGCCCCGCCGTACTCTCTCCTTCAATGATCTCAACATAATAGTAGATTGTTTTGACCGGAGATCTTTCGTTGCCGAGGAAGGTGACATTTGCAGCAGGCATCGTTTCAATGGTCTGCAGTACATATGAATAGACCTGAGGCTCGGTGATATCAGACCAAGACCAACCTTCAAAGCTGGTTCCGTCAGAAGCCGTGATCGGGAAAGAATTCTTTACACTATGGCCATATAGTGCAACAATCTCAACCTGCTTCGGAAGGACAACATTGCTGCCGTTATAAGCGTAATACCCGTTTGATGTAATAGTATACCATTTCCCGTTGATCTTAGCGGCATATGTTCTGTTGTTATTGTTGCCATAATAGGAGATGCCGTTTCTTGCGCGGCCCTGGGTCTCAAGCGTAGCGATATTATTCTCATTAGTGATCTGAGCGCCAATTGGAGCATCTGTATAGGTAGTATTACCATAACGATAAGTAACGTACCTAACATTCCAGAATGTCAGGGTATACGCTACACGGTCGTAATAGACATTTACGACAGTGGAACCATCTGCCTGCGCAGTAACCGTCGTCGTGCTCTTGGTCGCGTTGAAAGTGAATCCGTCTTCCGCCGTCTTATCAGCGTCGGTGGGGCCAACGGATTCGCCCTTCTCGGCTTCGCGCGTCTCAGACCTGACATACTCATAGGTCTTCGCGGAGTCCTCCAAGCCTACTTCGTCCGTCGCCACCTGACGGTAGAACATGACCGTGTATTTGGCGATGGCATTCTCCCAGACTGCGTAAAGGGTGATGTCCGAATCAATTACCGTATTCCAATCAAACGCGGTGGCGCCGTTGGTCATCTCACCGGCGTCATTGTATTCCGGCTTGGTCGCTGACCAGTACTGGAACACATAGCCGAACCAGGTAGGATCCTTGGCGGGCTTAGCCTCAGAGGCCGTATGCTCAGCAATGACGAATCCAGGAGCGGTATAGGAAGCGCCGGCGCCAACATCAGAGGCCCAGAAGGAGATCCAGTGGCCATCCTTGAACACAGGGTAAAAACTGGTGTTCTGCGTAATTACATACTTGCCGTCCGTAAGCTCGCTGTCCTTGATCTCGGTCGTGGGGTTCTGCGTGGTGGACCAACCGACGAACGCCTGAGTGGCGAGCGGAGCCGTGGTGGTCACGCTGGTGAGATCAACATAGGCCTTGCCGTTCTCGTCCTGGATCAGCTGTTGACGGTCAACCACGACGCCGCCGTTGGCTTCCTTATAGAAGGTAGCGTAAAGGACGTTCTCGTATCTGGCGCGGACAATGACAGTATAATCCGCAGTCGCCGTGATGGTGATGGGATGCTCCTCACCGAAGAGGATCTGATCACCCCAGTCATTGTTCTCCCAGACGAACCAGCCCAGGAAGGTCTGGTTGCCGGCGATGGCAGGAGTACCAACGTCTTCCAGATACTCGCCGTCCTTGATGATCTGGTTGTCAACGTCCTGACCGGCAGTATTCTTGAAGAGGTACTGAGAGCCGTCGGCATTCTTGAAGTAATAGGTCGCGCGAACCGGACCGTCATCCTCCGGATCGATCACCGCGTACACGGAGAAGTCCTTCGACTGGAAGGCAACGTTGGTGCCGTACTCGAAGGCGACGTCGTTCGCATCAAGCTGCGTGACAAGCTCGGGCTCCAGGGTCTCGTCCGGGAAGTGGACGACCTGGAGATTCTCCTTGTCGGCCAGAGCGCCGCCGGAAAGCATGACCTTCACGTCAGCCGCCGGATGAACCTCGTTGCCGTTTTCATCGACGAAGGAGATGTCCATCGCGAGAAGAACGTTGGTCTCCGCGCCGAGCAGCGCGTCCACATCCGCCTGGATCGTCTCAGGCGCGACAGAGGAGACGACAAGATCCGCACCCATCGGCAGAGCGCCCGCAGGGGCCTCCACATCGACGGCTACGCCGTTCTCGTCTTCTACATAAAAGGTCTGTTCGACAGAATCAAACAAGACCGCTTCTTCTTCCTCAGGCTCTTCCACCTCAGGAAGCGTGGTCGGCAGCGGGAGAGGCTCAATGTCCTCGCCCGGCTCCCAGATGCTGCCCAGCATCCCGTTGAATTCGGCAAACGCCGACACCGGGAACAGGGAAAGCACCATGATGAGCACCAGAACCAGGGAAAGTACTTTCTTCATCTTCTTCATTCCGGATGACTCCTCCTTCATGAGTGTCAATTTCTAAATACTGTATGCCAAGCCTGAAAAAAGGTATAGGCATACCAATATCAGCTTAGGGTAATTGTAAACCATATAAGCCGGATTGTCAAATAAAAACATGGAAAAGTTGATCGGTTTTCGACAGAAATTTTTAGGCAATGCGTCCAATAAAACCAGGATCTGGAAAATGGCGCGCCATGCAGCGGCGGGTTTGGAAATTCGTGGAAAAAGCCGGGCGGAGAGGGTAATGCGTTACCGACGGCGGGCGGATGATATCCGCCCCTACGGGTGGGTGCGAGGCAGTGGGTTTGGGCGCGGGTCGTACAGCGGGACGTCGAGGACGCCGTCCCCTACGGGCGCGTCGCCATAGCCCGGGTGCGAAACCGCGGGCGGCTGATAGCCGCCCCTACGGGCGCGGGCGTACCTGGGCGCGAAACCGACAGCGGGACGTCGAGGGCGCCGTCCCCTACGGGATGGTGAAAGGTCGTTCGTTTCCGTCGTAGGGGCGG
>OCVV011341312.1_pt1 | contig 54059 bp, 25 predicted proteins | sample 1539721 | NCBI WGS metagenome assembly OCVV01 (sample SAMN02144230, study PRJEB22623) | gut metagenome | biome: sheep rumen | host: Ovis aries | place: New Zealand
GAGTAGTTCATCTGCTTGCAGAGGTTAATCATCTTCTTGAAGTAGTCGATGACCTCGAGGAAGGTGTCGAACTTGTAGTCTTCCTTGTCGCAGATCTTCGTAACAAGGTTGAGGATCTCTTCCTGACGTGCGAGGGGCGTCACAGCGTCCACCTCGTCGAAGGCATCCTGCTGCAGGATGACGTAGTCAATCACTTCTGACTTCCAGAAGGTAACGTGATATTCAACAGGCACACCGTCGTCACCAAGGATGTTTATCTGCTCGGCAATCTCCTTACCACGTTGCATGCGAGTCTTCAAGGCAAGCACCTTCGGAATCCACTCCTCGTTGATGTGCTCCTTGATATACTCTGCGAACTCGGGGTACTCGAGGTACTTCGAATAAGAGTCAATGGGGTTGACAGCAGGATAACGCTTCTTGTCGGCACGGTCCTGCTCGAGGGCGTAGAAGCAACGGGCAACCTTCTTGGTGTTCTCCGTCACGGGCTCCTTCAAGTTACCGCCTGCAGGTGACACCGTTCCCAAGAAGGTGACGGAGCCTACCTCGCCGTTATTGAGATAGACATAGCCGGCGCGGCCGTAGAAGTTCGAGATGAGGGCACCGAGGTCCATGGGGAAGGCATCGGGGCCAGGCAGCTCTTCCATGCGGTTGGACATCTCGCGAAGAGCCTGTGCCCAACGTGACGTCGAGTCGGCCATCAAGAGGACGCGGAGTCCCATCGAACGGTAGTACTCTGCCATCGTCATGGCTGTATAGACAGAAGCCTCGCGAGCTGCGACGGGCATGTTTGAGGTATTGGCGATGATGATGGTGCGCTCCATCAGCTTACGGCCTGTGTGCGGGTCAACCAGTTCGGGGAACTCGGTGAAGATTTCCACGACCTCATTGGCACGTTCACCGCAGGCAGCGATGATCACGATGTCTGCCTCGGCCTGCTTCGAAATGGCGTGCTGCAGCACGGTCTTGCCCGTACCGAAGGGACCGGGGATGAAACCTGTGCCACCTTCCACAATGGGGTTGAACGTATCGATGGTGCGGACACCTGTCTCAAGCAGTTTGAATGGACGAGGTTTCTCCTTGTAGTTGGTCATCGCGAACTTCACGGGCCAGTGCTGAACCATATCGACCTTGATGTCGTTGCCCTGCTCGTCGGTCAGGACGGCAATGGTGTCGTGAATCTTATACTGACCTTTCGCCACGATGCTCTTGACTGTGGCTGTGCCCTTCATCTGGAAGGGAGCCATAATCTTCAAGGGCTGATGGTTCTCCTCCACCTTGCCGAGCCAGTCGCTGGCCTGCACCTTGTCGCCTTCCTTCACGAGCGGTTCGAAGTCCCAAAGGCGTTCGCCATCGAGCGCTTCTGTATATTCACCGCGCTTCAGGAAGACACCTTCCATCTTGTCGAGGTCGTTCTGAAGTCCGTCGTAGTTGTGACTGAGCATACCAGGGCCGAGCTGTATCTCGAGCATGTGTCCTGTGAACTCAGCCTCAGCACCGACTTTCAGACCGCGTGTGCTTTCGAAGACCTGCACATATACGTCTTGACCGAGAATCTTGATGACCTCTGCCATCAGTCGGTCGCCGCCTGTTGTGATGTAGCATATCTCGCCCTGAAGCACCGGACCGTCCACTCGGAGGGTGACCATATTGGCGACAACGCCACTTACAATTCCTTTTGTCATGTTTATATTTTGTGTTTGTTTTTATCTATGAATAGTTGGAGCCTTGAATTCTTCCGGCACTTGCGCCTCGCTACGCAGGTCGTCGATTATCTTCTGGAAGGTTTCCTTGCCTTGCTCGACGTCGAGTTTTGCCCAGCGTTCCTGCATTTCAAGTTTGCAGAGGTAGGCAAAGACGGCTGCCATGTCGAAGGGTTCGAAGAAGGTACGCTCGTCGAGCCATATCCACTTGAAGGCGTCTATCATCTTCTCCTTGTGGACGGGATCCTTCTCGTCCACAATCTTCATGAGCTGCGGGATGTAGTCGAACTCCAGTCCGAGGTTGAAGTCCTTGGTCTTGTTCTCGCGTATCATCTCCTGCACTTCGCCCTCTCCCTTTATGAAGTCGCCGACGCTCCAGCCCTGACTGCGTGCCAACATGGCTGTGAGGATGTTGGTGATGTCGAGGTTGAGTTTGTACCAGCGGCGCATCATACGGTTGGGACAGGTCTTGATGGCGTAGTCGAGGAACTGATAAGCCATCTCATCCTCGGGGAAGTAGCCTGCCTTGTCCTTGTTGAAAGCGTATTCACGAGCGAAGATACTCATGAAGGCTGGGTAGCGATGCACGTTGAAGTTGAGTTCGGTGGCACTGGTGATGAGGTCGCGAAACTGTTCGAGCGAGAAGTTGCCCCACTGGTCAATCTCTGCCTCGGGATTCTTCAGGAGCTTGACCAAGTTGACGCAATCGAAGCGCAGGAAGAAATAGAAGAGTAACTTCTTGTCCTGTGGTGTCAGCACCTCTTCGCACTGTTCCCGCATCTGCTCAATGCTCAAACCCGGCTTCGTGTCCTTCAGGTCAATGTCCGGCAAGCCGGCTATCATGCAATAGTAATTTGCCATTTCGTTCAATTCATAATTATTAATTCATAATTCATAATTATATCATTCGCTTAGTCACGGTGCGTAGCTTATTATGAATTGTGAATTATGAATTATGCATTAGAAAAGCATCTCCACGAGCTGTGGACGCAGGAAATTCTTAAAGTAGGTTTCGAACTCTTCCTGGCCGAAGTTCACCTTGTAGCTGCCATCGGCAGGAGCTATCGTGAGCAGGGTGTCCTTACCGTTCACCTTGTTGATGGTGACACCTTTGTCGAGGAGAGCCTTTGCCTTAGCTGCGAAGTATGCTTTGAGACTCTCAGCCTCGCTGCTGGAGATGACGATGGGTTCGTTAGCACTCCACTTCTCTGCCAGAGCAACGGCAAACTTTCCGAGGAAGTCGGGGCTTGCCTTCAAGCCTTCGACAGCTTCTTTAACTACGCCGTCGGTCAACACGTTAGTCACTTCGCTCTTGAGGGCACTGAGTGCCTGACCTGTGTACATCTTGAGTTCGTTGCGCGTGTTGGCATCGGTCTCGGCAGCCTTCTTCTGTGCTTGCTCTACGATGTCCTGAGCTTGCTGACGAGCTTCCTGCAGAATCTTCTCTGCCTGTTGCTTTGCCTCCTGAATGATGCGGTCGGCTTCAGCCTGTCCTTTTTCCACGCCTTCGCGCAGGATTTTCTCAGTGAGTTCTTGTATCTTTTCCATTATAATATTATGTATGTTTGTGCAATTAACGGCACGAAGGTACAAAAAACCTTTGGAATACCAATGCAGAAGCCTAAAAAAAATGCCCTATCTGTCATTATCTGTACAGAAAGGGCATCTGGGAAATGTTATTTAGTACACACCCACCTCAGATAGAGCCAACTTGCCGTGATGTCGAGTAACGGTAATACGAACTTTTTCTGCCTTGACGGAACTGAAGTGATGTTGCTTGACGCGACACTCGGGAACAATTCCTTCGTAGATGGTACGCCAACGTTTTCCTTTTTTGTATTCAAGCCTGTATGTCTGAATGCTGCCTTTTGTTTCTTCGACGATAGTGATGAGTGAGATGCGCTTCTTGCCTTTAAGGTCCACCTCCCACCAGGGCTCTTCGACCGTCGGGTGCGAGGTCCAGCCTGAGCCGAAATCGTCATCGTTGGCGAAGTCACCCAGTCCGTAGTCGTAGCTCCAACTGTACTCCGTTGGACAGCCCTTGGCGAAGTTGTGCTTGATGATGGGGGCATCGCATTCAGGGACAGGCCTGGTGGGACCATCATGATGCCAAATCTGACCAATCCGACGCAGTGCCTCGACAGCATTGTCGTCCATTAGGCCCTTTCGATTCGGGGCAACATTGAGGATGAAATTGCAGTAGGCTTCGTTGTAGGGACGGATATTCTCCTCGACAAGCCAGCGTACATCCTTGAGCCGGTCTGTCGGCATCGACTCCTTCCAAAACCAGGTGCGCTGAATACTCAGGCAGGCCAGAGCTGGCAAGCGGTTCTCGCTGGTGCTTATCTTCTGCCCTGCGCCCTGCTCATACGACTTGATGTCGGTGTAGAAGAGTGCCTCGCGGGGATACTTGGCGGCATTGAGGTCCATGACAAGGCAGTTGGGTTGTAGGCTCTTGATGTAGTTATAGATTTCCTCGAATGGTATTTCGTCGTAGGAAATACGCGACCAGGGAGCGTCCCAGCCGTCGATGATGAGCGCCGTGATGTCGCCATAGTTGGTGAGAAGCTCCTTCAACTGTGCCTTGATGAACTTCGTATGATCCGGTTTGATATGGCCCGGACGAATGCGATGGTGGGTGTCGAGGATGCTGAAATAAAGCATCACAGCAAGTCCTTCCTGACGGAAAGCATCTACATACTGGCGAACAACATCGACACGGGCTGGCGACTGCATGGAGTTGTAGTCGGTCGTTTTGGTGTCCCAGATGCAGAAACCGCTATGGTGCTTAGTCGTGAGACACCCATAGGTCATGCCAGCCGACTTGGCAGCCTTGGCCCACTGATGGCAGTCGAGCTGCGTCGGAACAAAAGCCGACACTGGCATATCGGGATCAGGCCAGTCCTCGGTGGAATAAGTGGGCATGTTGTAGTGGATGAACATGCCGAAGCGTAAATCGACAAAGGCTTGCTGCAGTTCGCGCAAAGGCTTTTGGCGAGTTGCGCCGCAAAGACTCGCCAGCAGGAAAAGGGAAAGAAGAAGTTTGTATCTCATAGGAATTAGTAATGAAACTGGTATTATGAAAATTCACAGGCTAAGCAGGACCACATCTAATCCCCTATAGGGCGTTGCTTATTTCCCTATAGGGCGTTGGCGATTCCCCTATAGGGCGTTGGCGATTCCCCTATAGGGCGTTGGCAATTCCCCTATAGGGCGTTGGGGAACATCGCAGTATGCTAAAAAAAGGCGTGCTCTTTATAGACCACGCCCTGTGTTCTTGACTCCGTCCTACCAGATGTCCTCAGGCTTATCAGGGCTGTCGAAGATTTCCTTCGGACAGTACTCGAAATAGTCGAGATAGAGCTCAGGCCTCGTCATGTCTGGCAACACTGACTTGAAGCGAACATAGTATGTCTCGCCCGGATCAAGCGTCTGGCGCACAATGATGTGGCGGCTACAATTGTTCTTGGAACGCGCCGTATTGGTATTCATCTCGGTCTCATGCTTCGTTGCCTTCATCAGGCCATGATTGCGGAGCTTATGTTCGATATCGATGATTTGGTCATCATCCTTGCCAACGTCCGACAAATCACTCCACGATGCACCCTCACCGAAAAAGACTTCGACGTTCTTCGTCATGTCAATGGGAATACCTGCGACAGGCAGCCTGTCCGGATCTGTACCGAAATAGACCTGCACAACACCACGAGCTGCTGTGGCAAGAAGCTTGTAGCGGAACTCATACGTGTTGCGTTTAGGAACAGGAGGCAGTTTGAAGCGGATATCGAACTTGCCAAATGCCTTGTCCTCGTCACCACTATAGTTTGCCCAAGCAGCCTTATAGCCATTATAATGGATGAACTCCGTCTGATTGTTCATGAATGTCATGTTATCGAAGTAAGGATAGTTCTTCGGGATATAGACATGCTGCCACCTGCCAAGCGGGCTGTCGGCACGACGGATGCCATTGGTAATAGCCTCAGGGAAGAGAGAGAACAAGTCGAAACGGATGCGCTCCTTGCCCAAGTCATCACGCGTAACATCGTTATAGGCCAGAGGTTTGTCAATAGGATAAATACAAGCATTGGCAATGTCGGTAACCTCTGCCATTTCACTATTTGTCAAAACATGAATACCACGTTTGTCAGGAGCGCAATAACTCTCGTGTCCATCTTCGGTAATGCCATTGTTCCTTTCAGGGAAAGTATTAAGATAGATACCGTTACTTTCGGGACTCTCGTAAATCTTAATCAGGCGACCTCCGCCATAGACAGGATACCATTCCATAACAGGTATAGTGTACTTGGATGGAGCACCATAGCTATATCCCAACTCATTGCAATGGTAAACAAGTTTGTTGGCAGGAATCTTCATGGGCAGGATGTGATAAACCAGCCACTGATGCACCATGTTCTTCGGCGACTTATAATTGGCGTCGGCCACATAGCCGCCATCACTGAGGAACATCTCGTTCGTTACAATCCAATTCTGCAACTTCTCTATGGCATCGGAAGCAGTAGGATCAATGCCTTGACTACGCCAGAAGTCGTCTGTCTCGCAGAAGAAGGTGAAGCCATATTTGCGATGTTCAGGAGCATATGCATTAGGATCGCCGGCTATATTAGTCATGTCGTAACCACCCTTGTCCATGTAGTTGTCCATGTCCTCAATTTCTCCAGCCTGATACATCGACTCATAGACTTCATCGCGAATGCAGCTCAGTGTGTCAAGCAGGCCGCACACTTGCAGCGCTTTGGCAAACATCAGATAGCCTTCGCGCTTCTCATCGAGGATGTTCTGTATGTAGCGGGCACAAGACTCGTCTTTAGGAGCAATGACCTTATGCAACTGGTGCAAGATGCCATTGATGACACGGATATCACAGTTTCTGGCATCAATAGGGCATTCCTTGTCAAGGAGAACAATACCGTTGTTTTTCAGCGGATCGTTAGTCGTCAACTTATGGTCGTAAATGTTTGGAAGGGGTAATTCTGCACCGCTCTTCCCGCTTGCGATATCAGTGATATCGTTGATACTATATCGTTGTGACTCCATGTCACCGCCGTCAATGACCGTATTGAGCACGACGACTTTACGAATGGAGTCAAGCTTATGTTCATCTGTAAAAGCGTCCCACGAAGGTTCGCTGATCAAGCCCTGGTCAACCAGGTCTTGCAAGTATTCATCGATTGCCTCGTTAGTGAGAGCAAAACATGTATAATTACCACGCGCCGTAAGGAGCTGGTAGACGGAAGACCTGCTTCTTCCACTCACAGGCACAAGCTTCGTCAGTTCCAAGTACTGTGAATAGACTTCATGTTTCTCAAGATAACTGGCTATAGTGTATTCCGAGAAGACGTAACGTGCAGAAGTGTCAACATCTTCCGTACAGGAACACAAAATGAGAGATATAGTCGTAAGTGTAAGAATGAGCTTCCTCATCGTTGTATTATGAATTGTTATTTCCCTAAATTTAAAATATTCTCTTGGTCAGGCACGAGGCCTGACCAAGAGAATTAAAGTATTAGTTGTGATTATTGCTGAGCCATGAGACCCAAAACAGTTTGATAGTCGGCAAGGTTGATTTCATTATCACCATTGACATCAGCAGCAGGATTCTCAGAGACGTCGGCATCTCTTGCCATGAGACCCAGGATGGTCTGTGCATCAGCAAGGTTGACTTCTCCGTCTTCATTGTTATCACCCTTTACTCCATTCAGAAGCGTACCGCCTTCGGCCTTCATCTGAGCCATTGTGATGAAGCGGAAGTTGCGAGCCTGCAGAGAGAGCTCTTCGCCTGCTGGTACCTGTTTATTGTTGAAGTGCCAGTGAATAGAATGGTCAGTAGCAGAGCCGAATTTGTATTCCTTAATACCATTGGAGATATTGTAGTAAACAGGAGTCCAATCAACTGCTGCAGCCAGAGTAGGAATTGAGTCCTCAACATCGGTCTGCAAGCCAGGAGCTGCATAATAGAAGACACCATTCTCAAGATTTTGTTCTGCTGTATATTCGAAGGCAAGAATGATTTCGTCCTTTTCCAGAGGCTCATACATGTCATATAGTACAATGTAAGGATTGTATCTTTTTGCGTTCGGATCTGTTGCTAACAGATCAAAGGAGAGATTCTCATCTGAAAGGATATCCACCTTATATGCTTCCTTGATACGCAGGTAGTCTGGCCACTTTTCGTAGAGTGCAGCCTTAGCTTCCAGAGCAGCGTCTGCATCGTCATATGTACCAGCATTCAATGCCTCACCTGTTCCATAGATATCATCATTCAGAGCTTCGTCTTGCAAATAATAGTCGCTCCAATGTTCTCCAACCTTTTGCTGTGCCTCATAGAGAGCAGCATAAGCCTTCTTTGCATCATAGACTGCCTTCATGGTTTCGCCAATGGCAACCTCTGCTTCGTACGTTGGTACACCGCTGTTTTCTTTGAGGGCTTCCTTCATAACTGCAGGGAAGTTGGGACGATCACTGTAAGTAAACTCACTCTCTTCATAAATATTGATGGGCACATAAACATCACCTTGACCGAACAGTTCTTCTTCAGGATTGTAAGCGGTCAGGGTATTGATGCGTGCAGCATTGTAGTTGGCAGCATCCTGAAGAGCATTGGCAATAAAATCATCTGCTCCATCTTCCTCACCAAGATATACAAGACCGAAGTTACCGATGCCAGTCCACTCGCTGCCCTTAGTGCCTTCGTTCTTCACACCAATGGTCAGAGTGCCGTCAGTTACCTTAGCAACCATCGTGATTGCGTAGCGGCCCTGAGCAAATGCATGAGCAGCACCTTCGCAACCCCAGATTACATAACCTATTTCAGCAGAGTCAACTGCAGCATCTCCAGTGGGTTCATATCCCACTTCATCAAGTGCATAGATTGCTCTGTCGTAGTGGTCGCCCTGCCAAGAGGTCTCCTTATCCTTTGCCATGTCTTCACGGACAACAGGAACGTAGGTCATCACGTCGTTAGCGTAAGCCATAGCAGCGTGATTATAACTGCGTACGTCGCCATTTGCACGATAGCCTGCATTGAGGGTAACCTTGTAGAAGCCATTCTTCAGGCCAGTGAGTGTCTGATTGACATCGAACTTAGCGTTGCCTACACAGAGTTCTGCGGCGAAGATATTGTTGTCGTCAGCGTCGGTAGCAGTACGGTAGATGTTACCATTCCAGCCTTCAGCCTCACGACCGATTTCAGCGCCTTCCTCGTCCTTCAGCATCTCGCCTGCCTTCTTGAAGGTGCGGTTCACGATGAGAGAGCTTACATCCATGCCTGGGCCATAGCCGGCAGCAACAGCAGCAGTCTTCAGAGTTTCGAGGAACTCTATCTCACCGATGACAACACTGTCAGCCAATACATGTTCTTCGAGGATGTAAGCAGAAGAACCATTGGGATAGAGCTCTTCTGAAGGAGCTACTGGTTCTGAAGCCAGATAGTTCGTGAGGATAGTCTTAGCCTCGCTGTCATCAAGATTATTCGCCTCGAGATAATCCACAACTTCATCTACTGCGGCCTGATACTTCGCGTATGCAGCTGCACTTTCGGTAATCTTCTCGCGCAGAGTCTCGAGCTCATAGTTGATACGGAAGAGAGCCTCCATGTTGGTACATTCATCAATGTCGCCGACTGTTTCATTGTACTCATCGAGGAGAGACTGTTCTGCAACCACATTGGTATCAAACTCGTTGGCTGCACTGATATAATCTTGTTTGATATCTTCGAACTCTTCTTCTGTACCGAAGTGGAGCTCGTTCATCTGGATTGCGTCGCCCTTAAAGGCCTTCGTTACGACTACCTTATAATATGTATAAGATTCTGTAGTCTCGGTGCTGAAGCCGAAGTAAGAAGGTTCGGCATCAACGGGATGCAGACGATCCTGACCGATGTTCTCCTTAGTGTCGATGAGCACCCAACCTTCAGCATCCTTGGTTGCTTGCGTGTCATAATCGAAGTTAGCACCATAGATGTACCATGTACCCCAGTTACGCTCATAAAATCTGCCAGTGTCGTTACCTGTGGTCAGCGTATAGAAGAACGGATTGGTCTTGCCAGCAGTACGGAAGATGATGTAGGTGTTGCCATTCGCATCAGCCTGACCGCCCCACTTGGTGGCATTCACCTTTGTCTCTTGACCAGTTTCCGGATCAACTTCTGTTGAATTCAGTGCGATACCGTCGATGAGGTGACCATAGAAGCCGTCGCCCCACTGACCTTCAGTGTGACCACCGAGCAGGATGTAAGTACCATCAGTTGCGGCTTTTACCATGCTCTGTATGTAGCCAATCTCACCGCTGGGCAGGATTTCGGTTCTGCCAGTTTCCTTACCGTTATCATCATATCGAATATCCCATCCGGCTGCAGCACCAATAGCTTCATTGTCGAGCTGGAGGTTCTCCAGGATGTAGGCCTGAGTACCGTTGGCGAAGAGTTCGTTGGGAGCAACATTCTCTGTTGTATAGCCCTCGAACCAAGCTTGCAGTTCTTCAGAAGCTGGTCCTTCGTTAGAGAGTTGGGTGCACCATTCTTGGTATTCTTCATACTTTGCAACTGAAGTTGCAATCAGTTCCTGAACGTCTTTCAGCTCATTTTTGAGTCTCATCATGTCAGGAGCGGAACCTGTGGTCTGCAGTTCTGCGTACTTAGCAGCAAACTCATCAGTGTAGCCCTTGTATGCGGGAGATTCCAGAGGATCGTAGTCAGCGAACTCAGAGATAAAGTCCTCACGATACTCTTCGAGGTTACCCTGGTTGTAGAATGTGAACTCGTTCATCTGCATGAGGCCTCCCCATGCATAGACATCCTTAATCATAAAGTACTGATAAGGTTCTGTGCAACCTATGGAGAGGTTGATGTAGCTCTCAAACTTATTGGTAGTCCTAAGGATGTCTGTGCCGACATTGTTCTTGTCGTCGATGAGCACCCACTTGTCGGACTCGGCTGTAGCTTCTTCGTCGCTGTCGAAGTTGGCAGCGTAAATCTTCCAAGACTTCCAGTTACGGTCGGGATAGCTGTAGGTGTCACCACCGGTTACGAGACCATAGTAAGAAGGCTTGATTGGTTTGTCGGTCTTGAAAATCATCCAACCCGGCAGACTGTTGGAGCACCACTTGGTATTCTCGCGGTCGCCATCGATAAGCATGCTATGATCTTCACCACCGAAACCGCCAGAGCCTGCAAGAGCCGTGTAGGTAGCGTAGATAGGATCATCGATTATCTTTATATTGGCATTCAGATATTCCACGATACGCTTTGCTTCGGCAACTGCTTGTGTACCGGTAATCTGGCGGTTAGCCTTGATGTAGCCGAAGTTACCAACAGGATAATCATTGTCGTTGGGAGCGATGACATCTGTTTCACTAATCCATGCCTGAGCGTATGCCATAGCAGCATCCTTCAAATTGTCCGCGTTAATGAGGTTAGTGGCCAGATTGCGAGCAGTAATCAACTCTGCATATTGACTCGCAGAAGTCGTTACCTGTGAAGTCAAGTCGTCGACAGTTGCGTTCAGGTTGCCCAGAGTGAAGGGATCGTTACAGTTTCTGGTATCCTCGATGGCCTGACCGAGTTGGTCAATCAATGCCTTCTCTGCGAAGAGGTCGGGATCATAAGTAGCCTCGGCAGCCTTAACAATAGCATTGCGGTCAATAGCAAGAGTATATTCGTCGCCCAATGAGAACTCACCCATCTGCATGTAGCCTGCGCCCTGAGTCTTGTCAATCTCCACCTTGAAGTACTGATACTCTGTGGTATTCTCCTCGGAGAGGTTGAAAATAACGGTGAACATGTTCTTGTCGGGCAACTGTTCCTTCGTGATATTGTCCTTGCGGTCGAGGAGCACCCACTTGTCGGAAGCGCGGTCGGGCTTGCCATTGGGAACGTCGGAAGAGGCCATGCCGTAAATCTGCCAATCCTGCCAGTTACGGTTGTTCCAGCTTGCGTTGTCGTTACCGGTGACGAGCTTGTAGTATGTGGGAGCCATGGCGCGGGATGTCTTCACGATGAAGTATGCACCGCCGCTGGTTGCTCCGTAGTTCTTTGGGCTGAAGCCGTTGCCCCACTTGGTGCTGATGTCACCGTCGAAGAGCTTGGCCAGACCCTCGCCGCTGTTGTCGTTGCGGTCGCCGCTGATGATGGTGTAGATAACGGGTTCGTCAGTGCCAGTCTGCTGATTGGCCAAGTCTTCGAGATACTTCGCAAACTCGGAATATGTACCGAGACCCCATTCTGACATCTGCAGCCAGATGTCGCTACCTTGAACAGACTCCGTAATCTCAATCCAGAAGTACTGGTAGGCAGTTGCGCCATCTGATTCATTGAACTGGAAGTTCTTGTTAGCAGTGTTTGCTTCGGGTAAAGGTTCGCCTTGGCGTTCGTCAATGAGCGTCCAGCCAGCTGCTGCGGGGTCATTTATGTCACGAACAGCTTCTGCATCGCTTGCGAAGTTACCGCCGTAGATGTTCCACGATTTCCAGTTACGGGTAGGATAACTACCTGTATCACCACCAGTCACGAGGAAGTACCAACTCGGTACGACAGGCTTCTCGGCCTTTACCACAATCCATGCCTGATCACGTTCTGGGTTATTGGGGTCGAAAGAATGGCCCATCTTGGTGTTTTCCTTTGCATCGACCAAGCTGGGATAACCTTCACCGCCAGTACCACCGGTACCAGACAATGCCGTGAGCTTGACATACTCAGCCCACGCACTCTGCGAGGCCATCATCATCACCAGGGCGATGAGGCATGACCAAAGAGAGCTTGAAGTAAATACTTTCTTCATTTTGTTTGGTTTTAGAAGTTAATAAATAAGGTTATTTTATACGTTCTTTTGCTTATTTTGCAATTTATAGGCGCATTTTTACACCTTGCAGCAAGCAAAGATACAAATAATTTGTATTCGTTTTTGCTTTCCTTGACACATTTTTCCTGCATATTAACGTTTTTTAACGCCCGCAGGTTAGTTTTTACCTCTATATTCCTTGTTCAGGCTCTCTGCATACCCAGAACAAGGAATACTAATACTTTGTTCAATGAATACTAATACCTTGAGTGGTCAATTATTGATTATATTCATCAGCAGCACCAAATCCTGGGCATTGACGATGCCATCACCATTGAGGTCGGCAGCCTCGGGCACAAAGCCTTTGACTGGCTTGCCAACGATGTATAGTTTGAGGGCTGTGTAGTCGATGTCATCCACCTCACCGTCTCCGTTGACATCGCCAGGAATGATGGGCTGCGGATAGGTGAAGAAGAAGTCGTAGGGCGTCAAGTTTGTGGCACCGAGTGTAGTGTCGCCTTCCCTACGGTCGAGGAGCGTCCACACCTCATCGCTGGGCACTTCGCTCAGGGTGTTGCTTCCGAAGAGCGACCAGGTCTTGGGGTTACGTCCGGGGAACGACGCTGTATCTTTTGCCGTTGTGATGCGATAGCCCGAGAGTGTGACGCGCTGGCCTGCATCCATATATATATATAATGTAGGCTCGAATGCTGCACAATACTTGGTGTTAATATCGTCATCGAAGAGGTCGCCGGCATCATGATCCTTGATGTAAGTGCCCGTTGCTGAGATGAATGTAAGAGGCTTCACTTCATTGCCACTGTTATCGAGGAGGTCGAACTCGCAGAACTGTATCGTTGGGCCATCAACTATCTCATCAATGGCAAGCATATAGTAACGGTGTCCGGGTATTTCCTGAAGCACAGTAACAGTACAAGTGTCGCGCAATGTGCTATAGTTCGGTACGGAAAGGATGATGTCTGCCTTACCCAGACCTACAGCGACAATATGTCCGTTCTCATCGACTGTAGCTACTTCCTCGTTTGTGCTCGTCCATTGGAAACCTACATTCTGAATGGCAGCAGGCGTATAGGATGCCTCCAATTGCACCTCGCCACCAACCTCGAGCATAGTGGATTGGGGATTGACGGTCAACGTCTCGAGCGCATGCGGGATGTAGAAGTCGTAAGGCATGTAGCTGGTAGCACCGAGTGTCCAGTCATCCTCCTGGGTATCAATCAGCGCCCAACCGGCATCGTCCGGATCATATAGTTGAGAGTTGCTCCCATACAACTTCCAGGAACTGGGGTTGCGTTCCGGCCATTTATCCGTATCGTTGGCCGTATATATTCGATATCCGAAGGCATCGACCGCGCTTCCTGCATCGAAGAGGAAGTAAGCGTTACCTTGGAACTGGCCGCAGTACTTGGTGTCGACATTATTGTCGGCGGCACTTTGCCAGCCTTCGTCATTGTTGTATCCATTGGGGCCGGCATATATAGACAAGCCTTCGACTTCGCTGAGCGTCTCGTCCAGGATATCGAACTCGCAGAACTGCAAAGAGCCGTTGCTGCCGCCCTGCAACTTCGTGACGACAAGGTTATAGTAACGGTACTTGGCAGATTCACCATTGATGTTTGTATAGCGTCCGCCTTTCTCATAGACAATGCCTGCATTCTTGCGAAGCACAGGATATGCATCGTGCGGACGACCATTATCGAGATTCTGACGCCACTTGTTACCGCCGGCATTGTAGTTCAACTGATAACAGAGATAGCCATTGTCCACCTGAGTGGGCGTCATATTGTTTGTCTGCGTAGAAGTGTAATCCCAGCAATTGTTGATTGTAAGATTTCTGCTGGAAAAGGCAAACTCCTTACCCTCCGTAGCACCGACAATGGTGCCAATATTATAACAGCCTGTCACAGTCAACCTGTTGGAATTGGGTGCTATAATGGCAGCGGCATTGCTCTGAGCCGTAATAGTACCTGTATTGTAGCAGTTGGTGAAATTGAACGATGATAATGTGCCGGATCCGACAAGACCACCTGCATACATCTCAGATGCTGTCACTGTGCCGTGATTTGCCACGCCGGAAATGTTGATGGTATTGCCTCGGGAATAGCCTGCAAGCATACCCACATAGTTCTTTCCTTCAACATGGCATGTCTCGTCGAAGATGATATCCTTGAACGTGCATCCTGACACATAGCCGAAGAGTCCTATTGCATCAGTGTTACTACTGCTGATATTGAGATTACGTATGGTGTGCTCCTTGCCGTCGAAGGCTCCTGAGAATGGATTAGCCCGCGTGCCGATAGGCTGGAACTCATCGTTGTAGTCCCTCATATCGATATCAGTTACGAGAGCTGCCTTGGCATTGGTTTCGCCAGCCTCGTTGACCATTTGGCTGAAGGTACACAGGTCCAAAGCCGAAGCTATCTGATAGACACCATTCGCATCCTGGCGCACTTTGCCATAGGAGAGCATCTCGTCCATCCATGCCACGCGGTTATACACATAGTTTCGCACGCGGTCCACCTCGGCTTCCCACGAACCGGGAACCTCAGGATTAAGTGAGAGCCATTGGTTGAGGTAGGGCCAACGGATGAAGTTGAGGTTGGCAGAGGCCCGTATCTCGTTACGGATGGAATCAACGTCCGCAGCGAGATCATCCGGCTCGAAGTTTCCTTTCTTGCGGAGCTTTGCCCACATTTCCTGCAAGTTAGCAAAGACAGATTGGTCAGAGAGGACACGGCCCACGAACTGAGTCCAGTTACCGGTGTCGCGCACCTTATAGGTCCAATCCATGCGTTCGTTGGCAGGATAGGTTGTCTGGTCGTTCTCGAGGGCAAGGTCGGCATCCCAGATGGGGCCGGTATAGAAATGGTCGTCGCCACGTTCCTTGAAGTAGAATACCTGACAAAGCATATCGGTATTACCATTGAACTCGCTTATCAGGAAATGTCTGCAGAACGATTCGATGTCAAGGACTGAACGCAGGCCTGCCTCAGGGTCTGTATAGTTGGAACCGAAAACAATGTTTTCCATATTGTTCCAGTAATTCGTGATGTACTGGAACTGCACTGGTTGAATAACTTCTTCGTCTGGTTCATGAACAGAGACAGGGTTGCCGTGCGAGGAACTGAACCAGTACGGCTCACGGCTGGCATTATTATCGACCTCAACATAATAGCCACCTGTTATGGTCTCCTCGTCCACATCGAACTCGGACATTTCGGTGATGTCAATGCGATTTCTATCTATGGAGACAGCATCTGCCAGGGTATATGTGCCCCAATAACTGCCATTGACAACGAGATCGACGATTTGGCTCCAGGGTGTCCATTCCTTCTCTCCTCGCTTGGACATGGCCCATGCCACGGGGTTGCGCATCAACGTCTTGTCGCGATAGCTGTTGATGAGCACCCACTTCCTGCACTTGGTGGGCGATTCATTGGCCGAGCCTTTCATCATGTGGTGGCTCTTGTCGTCGTTGTACTTTATGCGGAAGGCTTTGTTCTCGTGTGTAGCAGAGTAGTTGCCACGAACACGGAACAGGACAGGGTACTCCTGCACCATCGTGCCGCCTTCATAGATAAGCAGTGACTGCGACTCAAAATCCTCGCCGCGATTCGTAGGCAGGATGTTGTTCTGCACATGGATGCTGAGGGTCGGGATATTGGTAATCTGATAGAACTGACTGTCGTCGCCTTCGCCAGCATGGCCATAGAACTGCAGTTCGGCAATGTTACAATAAGAGCCTGGACCGCCCACATAGCGAACATAGCGGAAGCCTCGGCTGACATTGACATCATTCAACGTCAGACTCCCCTTAATGGGCTTAGTTGTAATGCAAAAGAGAGGCACAGCATCCATGAAGTCCGGGCTGTTGGCTCCCTCGAAGAGGCTGAGCAACATGCGGTCTGCGCCTTGACTGGTAGGGGTGGACATATAGCCGACACGAGTGATGACATGAGGCTCGCCCAGGTCAAGACCCACCCATCCGAAATTACTGGCGTTGGTACTATAGTAAGTGGAGGCATCACCATCGAAAGCCAATGCCGCCTTCTGCTCAGTGCCCGAGAATATATTTGTGCCTGTCAACTGAGTATCGACAGACGAATCGTAGCCGTAAGCCCTGACCACCAAAGTAAAAAATATGAACAGCAGGAACGCAAGCCTGCAAGTTGCTTTTCTTGTCATCTCTATATACATTAATCTATACATATGCGCACATCTGCGCAATTTAAGCACCACAAAGATAGAAATTTTTCCGATAAGATGTGCTCCATTACACGTTTTTTTTCGCTAAAAGAACAATTATAAGTTCAGGAAAAGAAAAATCTCCCACATGCCGTCTCTCAACCCTCCCTAGGGGAAGTGCAATTCCCCTATAGGGGATGAGCCAACCCCCTATAGGGGAGTGAGCATTCCTCTATAGGGGGTTGAAAAGCCTCGCGTAATGCTTTGGAAACAGCAGCCTGATTAAAGAGTCTTCCCCTCTCTGTATTGCTGAGGAGAGACACCCGTTTGCTGGCGGAAGAATCGTCCGAAATGAGACTGGTTCTTGAAGCCCATCATCGCAGCAATCTGCTTAATACTCTTGCTGCTGTCACGCAAGGAAATTTGAGCAGAACGAACGATTTCATCGCTAATTAACTGGTTAGCAGTCCTGCCCGTGAGCCGCTTGCATACACTCGAAAAGTACTTTGGCGTGATATGAAACAGGTTAGCGTACTCGTTAACATTAAGGTACGGCTGCGATGGGTCGTGGAGGTGCTGCATGAACTGGCGCAGGATATTCTCGCCGGAACTGTAAGTCTGGCACAGCAACTCCTCATCCTGGAACTTTTGCAAGTCGTGCAGGTCATAAGCCATTGAAGCGAAAAGCAAACGCAAGCTCATTTCCTTATGCGATGTCTCGGGACTGTTAAGGTGATTCTGCAGCAAGTCAAAGTAAAGACGATAGCGATTTACCACGATTTCATCGGCATGCAGTATCCTATGAGACGAAGAAAACATGGAATATGTCCACTCCATGCGAACCATCTGAGAAAGCTGCGCCACATACTCCGGCGAAAGGAAAAGCAGCAAGGCGTTGAAGTCCATGCTCATCATGCTCCTCTCGAAAATGTTGCGGGGCTTACATGTGAAAACGTCGCCCTCCTTCAACTGATACGTCTTATCGTCAATCGAAATCTGAGCCTGGCCATGAGTCACCACAGCAAACAAGAAGCCCTCGACAAGGACATCCGAGATGGTAAGATTACGCACACCCTCAAAATCATTGAACAAGGCAATGTGGTCATTACAATGGAAGTTGAATTTGCCCTCCACTATAGCTTGAAAGTCGAGTTTTTCCATATATTCATGTTTTTCTGTGGCAAATATAAGGATTTCCTTTCACATTTTACGCCTTTTCTGCCATCTTTTTGTCCATTTTTACCCTATATGGAAAACTTTGTGGAGAAATAGAACAAGATTTGCGACATATTATTGCTTATCATATGAATAAAAAGTTGTTAATTTGCACCGCGAAATAAGAAAACACATATTACAATGAATAAAATCAACATCATTTATCTCCTTGGGGCCACCTTATTGCTGGCTGCATGCGGGAAGAACAAAGAGAACTATAGAGTTGAAGCACTGAAAGTTACAACAGAGACTGTCAGTGCAGGCACAACTGCCACTGGCAAACACTATGTAGGCAAGGTAGAAGAAGACAGTAGCACGCCCGTCAGTTTCACAGGCATGGGTACTGTCACAAGAGTTCATGTGCAGGAAGGACAATTCGTCTCCAAAGGACAACTCATCGCCGAAATGGATCCAACACAATGCATTAACACCTATCAGGCAGCCAAAGCAACTCTCGACCAGGCACTCGACGCTCAGCAACGCATGCAAATGCTGCACGATTCACAATCCATCTCCGACATCGATTGGGTAAACGTCCAAACGAAAGTTCGTCAAGCGCAGTCCAGTCTCGACATTGCAAACAAAGCCCTGAAAGACTGTCGCCTGACAGCTCCATGCAGCGGCATCGTTGGTAACAAACAGATGGAAAGCGGCATGACTGCACTCCCCTCGCAGCCTGTTTGCACCATCCTGAACATTGCCAAGGTCAAAGTCAAGGTGTCCGTCCCAGAAAAAGAGATAGCATCCTTTAATCCCATAGCAGGAAGAAACAAGGGAGTGACTATAACAGCAGAAGCACTCGGCGGCAAAACTTTCCACAGCAACTATTTCGTTAGAAACGTGCAAGGCGATGTCCTGACGCACACCTACGATGTACGCTTCACCGTGCTCAACCCCGGTGGTGAGTTGCTTCCAGGCATGGTAGTGAATGTCACTACAGAAGCCGACCAGACCGATGCTGACAATACTGTCACAGTGCCTATTCGCTGCGTTCAACAAGGAGCTGACGGCCACCTGTTTGTATGGCTCGTGAAAGGAGATAAAGCTCATCGGCAATCTGTAGAGATTGGACAGACACAAGGCGACCGTATTGTCATTCTTTCCGGTCTGACTGAAGGTGACAAGATAATTGTAGAAGGTTATCAGAAGGTAAGTGAAGGAAGCCAAGTAATCTAACAAGAAGACCATGGGAAAAATCACAGATAATAACTTGATGCAACATTGGGCAGCATGGCCACTCGTCAACCGCGGCATTACAGCCCTCATCACCATCATCTTGCTCGCCTTCGGTTTCTACGGCCTCGTCATGATGCCGAAGGATGAGTTTCCGCCCTTCACCACGCGCATGGGCGTCATCGTCGCCGTCATGCCGGGCGCAACGAGCGAGGAAATCGAGGCACAAGTGGCGCGTCCGCTGGAAAGATACATATTTACATATAAGGAAGTCAACCGTGCCAAGACCTCCACACAGAGCATGAACGGCATGTGCTTCATGAAGGTCAACTTCGATGCACGCCTGACGAACCTGCAGCCCGTGTGGAACAAGATGAAGCACGGCGTGAACGAATTCAAGAGCCAACTGCCGAAGGGCGTGGCCGCCGTCATCGTGAAGGACGACTTCGGCAACGCCTCCGCCCTGCTCATCACCCTGGAGAGCAACCAACGCTCCTACCGCGAACTGCAGGACTACAGCGACGAGCTGGCCGACCGCCTGCGGCAGGTGAAGAGCGTCTCGGGCGTCCGACAGTACGGCGAGAAGAAGGACCAGATAAGCATCTACGTGGACCGCGAACGCCTGGCAGCCTACGGCATCGGGCAGGCAGCGCTCCTCTCCGTCCTCTCCAACGAAGGCATCACCACCCTGAGCGGCAGCGTCACCACCCCCTCGGCGAACATACCCCTGCACCTTGCCACCACGCGACACACGGAGCAGGAGGTCCGCGACCAGATCATCTACTCCGATGCCAGCGGACGCATCGTGCGGGTGGGCGACATAGCCGACGTGCGGCGCGAATATGACACGAGCGACAGCTACATCGAGAGCAACGGCAAACGCTGCGTGCTCCTCTCCCTGGAGATGGCCGACGGCAACAACATCGTGCACTACGGCCGCGACGTGAACAAGGTCATCCAGACCTTCCGCGAGGAATACCTGCCCGCCGACGTCGACGTGCTCCGCATCACCGACCAACCGAAGGTCGTGGAGGACAGCGTGGCCGACTTCCTCGTCAACCTCATCGAATCGATGGCCGTCATCATCATCGTCATGATGCTGCTCTTCCCCCTGCGCAGCGCCATCGTGGCCGCCATCACCATCCCCCTCTCCACGTTCATCAGTGTGGGCATCATGTACATGCTCGGCATCCCGCTGAACATCATCACCCTGGCCTCGCTCATCGTCGTGCTGGGCATGATCGTGGACAACAGCATCGTGGTCATCGACGGCTACATGGAGTACCTCAGCGTCGGCATCAACCGCCGCGAGGCCGCCGTGATGTCCGTCAAACAGTACTTCATGCCCATGCTGCTCGCCACGGTCTGCATCTGCGCCATCTTCTTCCCCATCCTCTTCACGATGAGCGGCGAGGCAGGCGACTGCATCAAGTTCTTCCCCCCGACCATCACCATCTGCCTGCTGGTGAGCCTCGTCGTGGCAGCCTGCATCATTCCGGCCCTCAACGTGCAAATCATCACGAAGGTCAAAGAGAAGAAAGCGGACAAGCGCGACGTGACGGACTGGGTACAGGACCTCTACGAGGACGTGCTGGCCTGGACGTTCCGCCACCCTTGGCTGACCATTGTGGGCAGCATCGTGCTCGTCGCCTCCACATCCCTCATTTTCCTGACCCTGAAGATAAGGCAGTTCCCTCTGGCCGACCGCAACCAGTTCGCCTGCGAGATCTTCCTGCCCAAGAGTGCCGGACTGGACGAGACGCGTGCCATCACCGAAGCCCTGCGCGACTCGCTCGCCAAGGATGAGCGTGTGACGAGCGTCACCACCTTCGTGGGCTGCGCGTCGCCCCGCTTCCAGCTGACCTACGAGCCGCAGATCGGCGGCAAGAACTTCGCACAACTCATCGTGAACACCAAGAGCATAAAGACGACACTGGAGATGCTCAACGAGTACGCTCCGCGCCTGAGCAACCATTGGCCCGGGGCATACGTGCGCTTCAAGCAGATGGACTACCTGTCCGTCCCCACCTACGAGTACCGCTTCTATGGGAGCGACATTGACAGCATCGAACTGGCAGCGGAACGCCTCATGGAACGCATGCGCCAGATGCCTGAGCTGGAATGGGTGCACACCGACTTCGACCAGCCCACGCCCGTCATGGATGTCACGCTCGACCCTGTCACGTCCTCACAGCTTGGCATATCGCGCACGGCAGCAGAGCTTCAGCTCGCCATGCAGTCGGGCAAGGTGCAGGTGGCCTCCATCTGGGAGGGTAACTACGAGGTGCCCGTTGTGCTGCGCGACAAGGAGACCGAGCACATGAAGGTGAGCGACGTGGAGAACCTCTACCTCACACCCCTGACACAGCCCACCGGCAGCGTGCCCCTCCGGCAGGTGGCCGAAGTGACGCCGCGCTGGATTCCCGCCTGCATCATGCACCGCGGCGGCGTGCGCTGCATCACCGTCACGGCCGAGAGCAAGCGCGGCGTGCTGGCTGCCACGGTGCAGAACCGCATCAAGAGCCTCTTGGAGGAAGACTTCACGCTGCCCCGCGGCGTACGCTACGAGATTGGCGGCGAGCCGGAGAAGAACCTGGAGACGGTGCCGGAGGTCGCCCTCGGACTGAGCATCGCGCTCGTCATCATCTTCTTCTTCCTGCTCTTCAACTTCCGCCGCTTCGGCCTGACAGGCGTCTGCATGGTTTCCATCCTGCTCTCGCTACCCGGAGCGCTGATAGGTCTGGGCATCGCCGACATCACGCTCGGCCTGACAAGTCTGTTCGGCTTCATTACATTGATGGGCATTATCATGCGTAATGAGATACTCATCTTCGAGCATGCCGACCAGATGATACGCGAAGGCCTGTCGGTCCGCGACGCCGCCTTCGACGCCGGACGCCGCCGCATGGTGCCCATCTTCCTGACGACAGCCACCACGGCCGTGGGCGTCATCCCCATGATACTGGGCGGTTCATCGTTCTGGGTACCTGTAGGCATTACCATCTTTGCTGGTGGCATCGGCACGCTTATACTTGTGGTAACTGTACTGCCTGTCGTCTATTGGAAGTTGAACCAGAAGACACAACACATCACGACAAAACCAAACACTCAAAATCCCGCTTAATGTACAAAAATCTCCCATTTCATCGAATGAAACGCTATATTTTATTCTTTATAATACTCATCTTGGCAGGTATGAATGTATCTGCACAGAAGTTGACTTTGGAACAGTGTCTTGAGCGAGCCAGACAGAACAATCATGAGTTGCGCAATGCTGCCTTTGAAATTGAGGCAGCATCGGAGCAGAAGAAAGAAGCCTTTACCAATTACTTCCCACGCATCAGTGCCAATGTCCTGGCTTTTCGTTGTTTCGACGAGTTGGTCAAGGCAGACGGTACATATCCGCAAGAGATTGGAGCCATCAGCGACCAGTTTATTCCTCTGATTGGCACACCATTCAGCATTTCCGAGCTAAACAGGGGTTATTCTGTTGCAGCAACGCTCGTCCAGCCTCTTTATCATGGCGGGCAGATTGTATATGGCAACAAACTGGCTAAGGTTCAACAGGATGTGATGACCCTGAAACAGCAACTGACAGAGAAGGAGGTGCTGCAAAAAGTGACTGAATGCTACTGGCAACTGGCTTGTGTGCGCTACAATTTGAGCACCATCGAGGCTGCAGAGAAGCAGGTAGAAGCGGTGATGGCTCAAGTGGAACTCTTTCTTAAAGCCGGTGTAACGACGCGCAACTCATCGCTCAAAGTGCGGTTGCGTCAGCAGGAACTTTCCAGCAATCGCCTCAAGTTGGAGAATGCCGACCACGTCTTGCGTCTGCTGCTTGCACAGCAAATAGGCATTGAGCCAGCAGTTGCTGACAAGGATTTCGACATCATCGTTGAGGACAAGGCAGTGGAACAGCCCATCGAGGCAATGGGAGGAGCTTTGAGCCTGTCGCCGAATCATCGCGAGGAACTCCAACTGCTGGGCAAAGCGGTAGAGGCCCAGGCACTGCAAGTCAAGATAGAGCGTGGCAAGCATCTACCGCATCTGGCTGTAGGGCTGGCAGGTTACCATATTGGCCTCGGAGGCTTCTCGGATGGAGCCAAATCCTATCTGCACACCAACATGAACAATGGCCTCGTTTTCGGCACGCTCTCCATTCCAATCAGCGACTGGTGGGGCGGAAGTTATGCGATGAAACGGCAGAAAATTAAACTTCAGCAGGCAAAGGACGAGCAGGAGAATGCACGCCAGATGTTGCAGATAGACATCGAGCGGGCGTGGACGACTCTGCAGGAAGCCTACAAGCAGACACAGATTGCTCAGGCCAGCTGCGACGAGGCTGCCGAGAATCTGCGCATGTCCACCGATCAGTACCGCATGAGTACCTGCACCCTGACCGACCTACTCGATGCCGAAACGCTGAACCGTCGGGCACAGAACGACCTCGCACAGGCAAAGGCTAACTATCAGATTGCCCTTGCCGACTACCGCCGAAAAGCCCTTTAAGGATTGATTCATCGTTAGGCCTCCGCAAACACCAAATACCACCTTATCCAACGCCCTATAGGGAAATGACTAACGCCCTATAGGGGAATAGACAACGCCCTATAGGGGAATGAACAACGCCCTATAGGGGAATGGGAAGCCCTCTATGCAGCGTTTATTATGCTTTTTCCCCGCAACATTAGGAGGATAACGAAAAAAAATGTATCTTTGCAGAGCAAATTCACAAATTTAGCTTTATGAAAAGATTGTTTATTGCTTTGCTCTGCTTCCTCTCCCTAATTTGCAGCGCACAAAACGCCGAGTTCTTCACTCCCGTTCATCAGAATGCATTGCGACTCCCGGCAGTCCCCCTCGTCACTGTTGACCCGTACTTCTGCCTCTGGAGCAAGTATGACCACCTCTACGACGGCAGCGTCACACATTGGAGCGGTGTAAAAAAGCCTCTCAATGGCGCCATCTATGTGGACAACAAAGCCTATCGCTTTATGGGTGAGAGTATGGAAGGCATCTACCCTATGGCTTCCGAGCAGGCTTGGACAGGCAAGTACGTCACATCCAAACCATCAGGTTCCTGGACAAACATCGATTATGATGACAGCAGCTGGCAAAGCGGCGAAGCTCCCTGGGGCGGAGGCGACGACGGCTACAACAAGACAGTGAAGACCCCTTGGTCTGGCGGCAATGTCGATATCTACGTACGTCGCAACTTCACCCTCGACGAAATTAACCCCAACGCCCTCTACTATTTGATGTATAAACACGATGATGTCTTCGAACTCTACATCAATGGAACGAGAGTCGTTTCAACCGGCGAGACATGGGACGTCTCAGGAACCGCAATCCAAATCGACAGGAGCCTGCTACGGACAGGCAACAACGTGCTCTCCTGCCACTGCCACAACACCACCGGCGGTGCCTATGTCGATATGGGCATCTACCTGAGCGTCCTCGAAGAAGCAGAACAGAAATCATGCACTGTCACCGCCACCAGCACCTACTACACCTTCAAGTGCGGCGGCGTCGACCTTGATGTTGTCTTCACCACACCGCAAGTAATGGACGACCTGACCCTCTTCTCTACGCCCATCACCTACATCTCATATCAGGCCAAATCCAATGACCGTAAAGCCCACAAAGTGCGGGTCTACCTGCAGACAAGCGCCGAAATGGCAGTCCGGAATGCCAGCCAAGCTACCACAACCAGTCGCAAGACCATCAATGGCTATGATTACTTCTATGGAGGCCTCACTTCACAAAGCGTTCTGTCTCAGACAGGAGACCTCATTGACTGGGGCTACGTCTATTTCTTTAATGACAAAAAAGACGGGCACAGCCTAAAGCTTGGAGAACACGACGCACTGCTTCGTGAGTTTGCAAGCACAGGCACAACCACCAGCTCAGTTATCAAGAAGAACAGCCCTGGAGGCACCTACTACAGCATCGTATATAACGATAGCCTCGGCACAGTAAACACGAGCGGCAAACGCGCCTTCGCCATGATAGGCTATGATGATGTCTACTCCATCCAATACTTCAACTCCAACAGAAGAGGCTATTGGTCGAACAATGGTAAGACAAAAATCACCACAAGATTCGAGGACCTCTACGCAGGTTACGAGGACATCATGAGAAGATGCCGCTCCGTGGACCTGCAAATCTATATGGATGGATATGATGTAGGCGGCGCAAAATATGGCGAAATACTGGCAAGCGTCTATCGTCAAACCAATGCCGCGCACAAACTTTTCACCGACAGCAAAGGAAACCTCATGTTCATGAGTCGTGAGAACAATTCTGGCGGATTCATCAACACACTCGACGTCACCTATCCATCGCAGCCACTCTACTGGATATACAATCCCGCACTCGCCAAGGCTATGATAACTCCCGTCTTCGAATACAGCGCACTCGGCAAATGGAACTACGACTTCCCTAACCACGACCTCGGGCACTATCCACAAGCTAATGGCAACCATTATGGCAATCCAGCCGACGGCAGCGGCAGCACAATGCCCGTAGAGCAAAGCGGCAACATGCTCACACTTGCAGCCATCATCGCTAAAATTGACGGCGATCTCGAATACCTTCGCAAATATCTGCCATACATGACCAAATGGGCCAACTATCTCGTCGAGAATGGAAAAGACCCAGCTAACCAACTCTGTACAGACGACTTCATGGGACATAGCGCACGCAATACCAACCTCGCAGCCAAAGCCATCATGGGCGTCATGAGCTACAGCGAGATACTCCGTATGCTGGGTGACGACGAAGGGGCCGATGAATATAAAGCCAAAGCACTGGACATGGCAACATTTTGGAAAAGGAATGCCCTTTCCACAACTGGCGGCCGACACTACCTGCTCAACTTCGGAGCCAATGCCGACACATGGAGTACAAAGTACAATCTCGTATGGGACAAAATATGGGAATGGGACATCATGCAGGATGTTCGAACAACCGAAATCTCATTCTACACAAGTTATAAGATGAGAACATTCGGCCTGCCGCTTGATAGCCGAGGCGACCTCTGCAAAAGTGACTGGCAGATGTGGGTCATGGGCTTTGCAGACCAAGAGGCACAGAGAACGAAGCTCATCAACACACTATGGAAATACATTAACGAGACCAAATCGCGTGTCCCTGTCAGCGACAACCACTATGCAAGCGGTGGTAGTCAAGCAATGTTCCAAGCCCGAAGTGTTGTCGGTGGCTACTGGATGCGCGTCTTCGTTGAACAATTCCTTGCAGGCACCCTTACCGGCATAGAGACTCCAAGCCTCTCGCCCAACAACTCGAACGAGGATTATTACGACTTGCAAGGACGGAAATGGCCAACACTTCCTAAAGGCATCTTCATTAAGAACGGAAAGAAATATATAAACAAATAACTACTATGAGTATCAAAATGCACACACTCAGAACAGCATTACTCACCCTGTTAGCCTCAGCTTTTTTTGCAGGAACACTAAAGGCAGAAGAAGTCTATCGCGATAATCATGTACGCTTTACCCTCATTGACGAGGGTACCATTCGCCTTGAATATGCCCCCGACGGTAAGTTCGTCGACAACAAGAGTTTCGTGGCCGTAATTCGTGAATACGACAACGTGCCACATAAAGCCTCGCTGGGCGGCAACAAGGTGGTCATTACTACCAGTAAGTTCAAACTTACTTACAAGAAGGATGGCGCGCCACTAAGTGCAAAGAACCTCACCATCACCTCTGCTAAGACGCTCGGCACGACGTTCACCTGGACACCTGAGACAAAGCAGAAAGGAAACCTGAAGGGAACCTACCGAACGCTCGACGGCTACGATGGCGATATGTTCCAATACAGCAATCCCAAGCATCCCATGCCTTTAGAGGATGGCTTGCTCGCCACCGATGGCTGGACGCTTATCGATGACTCCAAGAATTACATCTTCGACGGCGCACAAGACTGGGATTGGGTAGCTGAGCGAACAAGCGCAGAAGGTGCACAAGACTGGTACTTCATGGCTTATGGACACAACTACAAAGCTGCCTTGAAGAGCTTCACGAAGTTCGCAGGCAAGGTGCCTCTGCCTCCACGTTACGCCTTCGGCTATTGGTGGAGCCGTTACTGGAGCTACAGCGACCAAGAACTGCGCGACCTCATCAGCGACTTCCATCGCCTCAACCTGCCACTCGACGTGATTGTCATCGATATGGACTGGCACCCCAACACGCCGGAAAGCGGCGGCGGCTGGACTGGCTGGGACTGGAACGAAAGCATCTTCCCTGACTACAAGAAGTTCCTCACCTACCTTGATGAACAGGGCGTAAAGACAACCATGAACCTGCATCCTGCCGACGGTGTGCGTCCATACGAAAAGAAGTACAACGAGTTTATGCAGCGCTACGGCAAGAACGACGGCAAGACCTACGAGTGGATGGGAAGCGACAAGAAATATGTGAAGGCACTCTTCGACACCTATCTGCATCAGTATGTCGATGAGGGAGTCGACTTCTGGTGGCTCGACTGGCAGCAATGGGAAAAGGACAGGACTCTGAAGAATCTCGACAACGTCTTCTGGTGCAACTACATTTGGTTTAGCGACATGGAGCAGAACGGCACAAAGCGTCCCCTGCTCTACCATCGTTGGGGCGGCCTCGGGAATCATCGCTATCAGATAGGTTTCTCGGGAGACTCATACGCCACATGGGAGAGCCTTCGCTTCCTGCCCTACTTCAACAGTACCGCCTCCAATGTGCTCTATGGATATTGGAGTCACGACATAGGCGGGCATCAAGTTAGAAGGTACGGCATGGGTGTTGAGCCAGAACTCTATACGCGTGCTATGCAGATGGGACAATACTTGCCCATCCTCCGCAGTCACAGCGCAAAAGACCCCAGCCTCAACAAAGAGCCATGGGCTTTCAATCAGACAATACAGCGTCGCCTTATGGCAGTCATCAACGGCCGTTACGCTCTTGTACCTTATATATATACGATGGCTCGTCAGGATTACGAGACTGGCATTTCACTTTGCCGACCGATGTATTACGACTATCCTGAGGCTAAGGAAGCCTACGAATATAAGGAGCAGTATATGTTTGGCGACAAGATGCTCATCGCCCCAGTTACTGAGGCCGTCAACAAAGAGAGCGGCTTGGCATCTGTCAAGGCTTGGTTGCCCGAAGGCGAGTGGCTCGAATATGAGACCGGCACAATGCTCAAGGGCGGACAAAGCATCGAGCGTCAGTTCTCGATGGACGAATATCCTGTTTATGTCAAGGCAGGTAGCATTATCCCCTACTATGGCAAGGTCAAGAACCTGAGTGGCACAGAGCAACCCATCATTGTACGCGTCTTCCCTGGTGGCGACAAGGATGAGTTCACCCTCTACGAAGACAATGGCGAGGACAAGAACTATGCAGGCGAATACGCCACCACTCCCCTCTCCTATCAGCGTAACGGAGAACAACTCACCGTTACCATCGGTGCACGTAAGGGCAGCTACAAAGATATGCCAGCACGTCGAGACTACACGCTTGCCCTGCCTTGTCAGAAGGCTCCAAGCACAGTCAAGGTCGATGGCAAAGATGTTAGCTTTACCTATGATGGCCTGAACCTCGAGACGAGCATTGCCCTTGGAAGCATCGACTGCAATAAGGGAGCCACTATCGAGGTGACATTTGCTTCTGCTGACTATGTCGTTGCAGACGGAGAGAAAGGCAAGTTCCACCGCATACAAAACAGTGTGCAGGACTTCAAGTATCACGATGCCAACATGGTCTATACAAAGGACTTTGGCTTCCTTGAGGCAACGCCACTCCGCCTTTCCTATCATCCTGAGACACAAGACGCCACACTCGACCGCTTCCATGCGCTTTATAAGAAACTCCCGCTTGTGCTTGTCGATCAAATGGGCAAGAACGAGAACTTCGACCGTTTCCTTCGTCAAGTTGGAGAAGACGGCAAGATGCTCAGTGAAGTGTCGCCCGAAGCCTTCAGCACTACTGCAGGGACAGGCTTTGACCTCCGCTATTTCCCCAACAAGAAGCTGGAAGGCGAGGCAAAGGCTACAGGACATTTGGAGAAACTTGACTTCTTTATCAGCGGCAGTCCGACGCAAGGCATCCCCGAGAACTACTGGAGCATGATTGCTGAGAGCACCTTTACTGCACCGGAGACAGGCGATGTGATGTTCATCATGACGGGCGACGACGCCTATCGCCTCATTGTTGACGGCAAGGAACTCTTCAGCGACTGGGGTGATCATGCAGAGACGACTCGCAATGCCGTCGTCCCTGTAGAAGCCGGCAAGAAGTATAGTGTACGCGTCGAGTACTACGACAACGAGTACAATGCCATCCTAAGGATGCAGACCCTGCTCATCCGCAAATAGAATCGTAAACAGTAAATCGCCATATAATAAATGAAGAGACGTTTCTTCCTACTGGCAGCAGTGCTGCTTCTTTTCATCATTCCTGCCGGCTCCGTTCTTAAGGAGAAAGACTTGGCACGCACTTTAGGGGTGCTCAAGGCTGAGTTGCAGACAAACTATGAGATGCAGCAGGCCTTTATGCAGAGTTACGAGCAGCAAGGCATGCAACAGCACCAGCAACTGGTCTGGTACATGCAGCAGTGCGAACAGATCGGCTTGATGCTCTATTCGCAGTCCACCGACAACACCTTCGATATGGCGTATGCCTGCCAGCAGGCTGCCAACCTGAGGCGCGACCTCGACAATCGCAACAGCAAGATGCGGCAGTACGACAAGATTATTGCACGCATCAAGCAGGAAATAGAACGCACGGACTACCTCATCCGTTCGCTGAAGCGTATGCCGCCGGTCATTGATGCCGACAGCACCCTGAGCGCAAGCGACAGCGTTCTGCTGCAGGCCATTGATTCTTTGGCTGGCAAAAAGGACTCATTACTCGTGGCACGAAACTCGATGGACGAGGAGGCTGTGGAAGTCATGGAAAAGGCAAGCAACGAGATACCTGAGGAGGAAGAAGACTCCCTCGAGCCGCTCTTCCTGACCAGAGCACAGCAAAGGGACCGCAATGCCTGCCTGCTTTTTGCTGACACCATACGCAGCAACATGCAGCACTTCCTCGAAAGCCTTGAGGCTGAGAATGCGTATTACCAAAGCGTCAGGGAGAAGGTGCGCGAGCTCGACGAGTATGCTCAGGAACGGTATAAGCTGCTTCAGGACAACATCTTCCGTAACGGAGGCTCCAACTACTTCCGCATCCTTGCATCACTGCCTATGCAGATTATGATGGCTAAGTCAACAATAGACCTTAAATACAAGCCCTTTGAAGGTCACGGACGCCTCTATTCGGAATGGAGAGGTGCGCCCGTGCTATTCATCAGCATATTCCTTGTCTTGTACCTTGCACTCTCTATGGGCATCAGCTACATCATCTTGCGCTGGCTCTTGCCGAAGAGTTGGCGCGGGGAGAACTTCAAGGAGAAGCGACGTATGCTTAACTTTGTCGTCGGCATTGCTCTCTTTGCCATCATCGTGATGATAGTCAGGGCATTCGTCCAGCGAAACTTCATCCAGATGGGTACAGGGCTCATCATCAACATTGCCTGGCTGCTGGAAGCCATCTTCCTGAGTCTGTATGTGCGGCTTAAGGGCGACCAGATGCGACATGCGGCGATTATCTATACGCCGCTGATGTTGCTGTCGTTCATCGTCATCCTGTTCCGCATCGTTCTTATTCCGAACACGCTCGTCAACCTCATCTTCCCGCCCATCCTGCTTGTCTTCACCATTTGGCAATACGTTGTAGCGAGGCGGCACAAGAAGTATTTGACGTTGCTCGACAAGTGCTACACGCAAATCACCACCATTGCGATGATGTTCGCCTGCGTCGCCGCATGGATAGGCTTCACGTTGCTTGCCGTGCAGGTCATGATTTGGTGGACGTTCCAACTGGCAGCCATCATGACCATCACTTGCATCTACGACTTGACGAAGAAGTATGAGGCTCGCTACTTGCTCAAGAATCTTGGTGCTGAGACGGCAAATACGAGCGAGCGTCTTGAACTGCTGAAGCGGGTGAAGAAGGGCGAGTACATCGACCAGACTTGGTTCTACGACCTCTTCTGCCGCACTCTGGTTCCCATCTTGGCAGTGCTTTCGGTACTGGTCAGCATATTCTGGGCGGCTCAGGTCTTCGAGATGACGAGTCTTTGCCGGAAGATATTCACGCGCGACATCGTCAACCAAACGGGCATCATCCGCATTTCGCTCTTCTGGGTTTGCATGGCTGCAGCACTGTTCTTCATCTTCCGCTACATCAACTACGCCCTGCGGAGTTTCTACCTGCACTTCCGTAAGAAGTATTCCAACGACGACGATTCCATCAACAAGACGCTGGCTCGCAACGTCATCGGCATTCTCTGCTGGGGTCTCTACATCATCATCGTGCTCGTCATCTTTAAGGTGCCAAAGGACGGCATCAGTATTGTAGGTGCCGGTCTGGCTACCGGTCTGGGCTTTGCCATGCAGAGCATTCTGGAGAACTTTATCTATGGCATCAGCCTCATGTCCGGGCGCATCCATGTGGGCGACTATATTGAGTGCGACGGCATTGCTGGCAGAGTGGAGAGCATCACCTACCAAAGCACACAAATCACTACGAACGACGGCAGCGTGATTGCCTTCCTGAACAGTGCCCTCTTCAGCAAGAACTTCAAGAACATGACGCGCAACCACCGCTACGAACTCATTAAAGTGCCCGTCGGAGTAGCCTACGGAACCGATGTCGAGCAGGTGCGTCAACTGCTCATCGAAGCCCTCGAACCCATCTGTCACGAAGAAAATGGCAGCGGACTGACGCTTACGGACACCAACATTCCCGTCAGCGTGGCCTTCAGCGACTTCGGAGAGAGCAGCGTGGACCTCAAGGTGTGCATCTGGATGCTTGTCGAAGAGAAACTTGCCATCACGTCTCGCGTCAAGGAAATCATCTATAACACACTCAACAAGAACAACATCGAGATACCGTTCCCGCAGCGAGACTTACACATCAAGCAGCAGGCACCATCCAACCCCCTATAGGGGAATGCTCACTCCCCTATAGGGGAAGAGCCAACGCCCTATAGGGGAATCGACACTCCTCTATAGGGCGTTGACCGTTGCATGCAGAGACCTCGCAAAAGGCAATAAGCGACACTTTTCGAGCCGACTGATGTTAAATATGAAAAAAACTTGCCAATTCTATTGGCAGTTCGCGAAATAAATCGTAAGTTTGCACAAGAAAACATAAAAAACAGACATATAAACCACTAAATTTATAGACTTATGAAGCACTTTACTCTTCTTATGATGGCATTTGCCACCGTTTGCACTAGCGCCTTCGCACAGCCCAGGCCTAAGAATGTCTATACCAGCAGCACCACCCTCAACGTGGAAGCTCTGCAAAACCAGGCACAACCCACAGTCCTCAACCGCACACTCTTCGCAGGCTACAACACCATCTGCCTGCCCGTGAGCCTCAATGCAGCACAACTCCAAGCCGCTGCCAAGGACGTACAGGTAGAGCGTCTGGCAACCATCCGTCAGGAAGGAAGCACCCTGAACATGTACTTCCTCGACTGCACCAGCGAGGGAATCGAGGCAGGTGTCCCCTATCTCATCTTCTCTCCCACAGTCCAGACACTTCGTGCCAACACAAGCGACGCATCCGGCTTCAGCACTGAAATCAAGAGCGTAAGCAAGAGCGACGGCCAAGGCAACACAGTGACCTTCAGCAGTTCCTGGGAGACCCTCAAGGTGGAAGGCCGCTACGGCATCCCAGCTCAGCAGGACACCTACATCCTGGAGAGCGTCCTGATCCGCACCGAAGGCGACAAGGCTTTCCTGCCCACACGTTGCGGTTTCACTTGGAACGAGCAGACAAACGATGCTGAAGCACTCGAAATCAAGCACGTCACCAGCCTCGAAGACATCGAAACAAGCATCGAAAAGCTTCAGGCAACCGGCGCAACCGTTGATGTTTACAACGCTCAGGGCACACTCGTCCTGTCGCAGACAAACATCAACGCAGCCAAGAAGAACCTGCCCCAAGGCATCTACGTAGTCAAGGGACAGAAGTTCGCAGTTAAGTAAGCGGACAAGCTAACACACTTTCGGACGCAAACGGACTTGACAAGTCAAGTTCGCCGTCAAACAAAAACACACCGTTTTCATAGTTGTAGGGGCAGGGAGTCACCTTCGCAAGAGGCAGATTCCCTGCTTTCTTTATATATATATAATGTATAAAGCAGCCCATCCGACTGACATCAACGCCCTGCTTGGTGTCAGTTTTTGTCATATTCTTGGCAGTATGACACGTTTTGGCACGGCCTTTGTATGAATGTAGGCAGACAATCATGTCAACAAACAAGAGTATAAACTAAACTAAATACAATTATGGGAAAGATTATTGGAATTGACTTGGGTACCACAAATAGCTGCGTATCCGTATTCGAGGGCAACGAGCCCGTAGTTATTGCCAACAGCGAAGGCAAGCGTACAACCCCTTCCGTAGTGGCATTCGTCGATGGCGGCGAGCGTAAGGTAGGCGATCCTGCCAAGCGTCAGGCCATCACTAACCCGAAGAAGACCATCTTCTCTATCAAGAGATTCATGGGCGAAACCTACGACCAGGTGCAGAAAGAAATAGCCCGCGTACCTTATTCGGTAGTTAAGGGCGACAACAACACACCTCGCGTCGAGATAGACGGTCGCCAGTACACACCGCAGGAAATCAGCGCAATGATTCTTCAGAAGATGAAGAAGACCGCAGAAGACTACCTCGGACAGGAAGTGACGGAAGCTGTCATCACCGTTCCTGCCTACTTCTCCGACTCACAACGTCAGGCAACTAAGGAAGCAGGACAGATTGCAGGTCTCGACGTAAAGCGTATCGTCAACGAACCCACTGCAGCCGCATTGGCTTACGGCGTTGATAAAGCGAACAAAGACATGAAGATTGCCGTCTTCGACCTGGGTGGTGGAACATTCGATATCTCCATCCTCGAATTCGGTGGCGGCGTGTTCGAAGTGCTCAGCACCAATGGCGACACACACCTCGGAGGCGATGACTTCGACCAGGTTATCATTGATTGGCTGGCCGATGAGTTCAAGAGCGAGGAAGGTATCGACCTGAAGCAAGACCCGATGGCTCTGCAGAGACTGAAGGAAGCAGCTGAGAAAGCTAAGATAGAACTCTCGAGTAGCACAACGACAGAGATTAATCTGCCTTACATCACAGCAGTAGGCGGTGTGCCCAAACACCTTGTAAAGAGCCTCACTCGCGCTAAGTTCGAGCAACTCGCCGACAGCCTGATCCAGGCTTGTAAAGTGCCTTGCCAGAAGGCTATGCAGGACGCAGGTCTCAGCAACAGCGACATCAACGAGGTTATCCTCGTGGGCGGTTCCAGCCGTATTCCTGCCGTGCAGAAACTCGTGGCTGACTTCTTCGGCAAAGAACCCAGCAAGGGCGTGAACCCCGACGAGGTCGTGGCTATCGGTGCAAGCATCCAGGGCGCTGTCCTGACAGGTGATAAGAGCGACATCGTACTGCTCGACGTAACTCCTCTGTCAATGGGTATCGAGACGATGGGCGGCGTGATGACGCGCCTCATCGAAGCCAACTCGACCATCCCTTGCAAGAAGAGCGAAATCTTCTCTACTGCAGCCGACAACCAGACGGCAGTCACCATCCACGTCCTTCAAGGCGAACGTCCTATGGCAAGCCAGAACAAGAGCGTCGGCCAGTTCAACCTCGACGGCATCGCACCCGCTCGTCGTGGCGTGCCTCAGATTGAGGTAACCTTCGACATCGATGCCAACGGTATCCTCAACGTCAGTGCGAAGGATAAGGCTACAGGCAAGGAACAGCACATCACGATTACCGCCTCCAGCGGTCTTAGCAAGGAGGAAATCGAGCGCATGAAGGCCGAGGCAGAAGCCAACGCAGAAGCCGATAAGAAGGAACGCGAGAAGGTTGACAAACTCAATCAGGCCGACTCGATGATCTTCCAGACCGAGAACATGCTCAAGGAAAGCGGTGATAAGATTCCTGCCGATGTGAAGAGCGAAGTCGAGGCTGCCGTTGCAAAGCTCAAGACTGCACATCAGGCACAGGATCTCGCAGCCATCGATGCAGCCATGAACGAGTTGCAGACCGCAGCAGGCAAGATGTATCAGGCTCAGCAACAGGCTGGTCCTCAGCCCGGCCCTGACATGAATGCCGGCAACACTGGCTCTGGTAACGACCAGCAAGGTCCCGACATTCAGGACGCCGACTTCGAGGAGGTCAAATAAGCAACATCAAATCTATCAATAAGGAATTCCGCGTAGGCTATGCTTACGCGGAATTTTTTGTTATTAGGTTAGCTTTTTCTGTCTTTGAAGGGTATTATAAGTAGGAGATACACGTTAAACATACAAAAACATGAAACGAATCATCATCTTTCTGCTTGCTCTTGTTGCAATGGCAGGGCAGGCTAAGGACGTCGTCATTGAGCGTCCTGCGTTCCGTTCACTAATGAAGAATTCCTTTTACAATGCCAACATCTGGCCCGTCAAGGTGGAGCTGACGAAGCAGGCAACAATCGTGCATCTCCACGTGGCCTGTGCCTCTCGGGGCGGTTGGAGCACGGATGGAGGCCGCCTTGAAGTGGATGGGCAGCAGTTTGCCTTTCAGAAGGGACGCATCCTGACGCATGATGGCACCCAAGTCCTTGAAGATGATGCCCTTGAGCTGGGCAAAGCTTATGAGAGGAACGCGCAGCGAGACTCCCTTATCCTCTATTTCGACCCGCTTCCGAAAGGTACAAAGACGTTCGACTACATTGAGGGCGACGACCCGAACTCATGGACAATCTACGGCATCAGGCTGGATGGCAAGCTCTACCCAGAACTCCTTCCTGCTCCGAAACCACGTGAAGACGATGGCAAGCCGCTGGAGCCGTTGACTTTGACATACGGCGATGCGGCCTTCACAGCCACAGCCTTTGGCGATAGCATCTGCCAGCTGGGGTTTTTTGATGAGCCTTGCCGCGACCCCATCACCAGTAACTATCGCGCCGATTCACACTCTGAGGGAACGTCGAAACACTTCTCCAATCCCGCCTACACAGCAACCCTGCCCATCTTTACCTTTTACAAGATAGAGAAGAATACACCCAACAGGCAGTTCCCTTTGCTTTTGATTCCGGGCGAGACGCTGACCATGGATGCCGACCCAGACGCTTGCGAAGCCTGGCTTCACGACTTTGCGGCGGGCAAGCCCCAGCATAAAGGCTATCGCTTGGGCGGTTCCGCTGCCGACCTCAACGAGGTGCTGCTGGAAAACCTGAACATTTACTATCCTGGCATGCTGCCGTTGCCGAACCACGAAGACGTGAAGGACTTTCCCGAGTGGCGCGACAAGTTGTGGCAGAACCTTGACACCTTGAAGCAAGGCGTGCTGAAGCGCAGAAACTATACCCGCAGGCAGAGGGACTTCCTGACGCTTTTCGTCGAGCGGAGCTATGTGCGTGCTTGTGTAGGAGGCGTCGATATGATTGCCTTCCAGAAACGTGTTCAGAACCCCGACAGCACGCTCCGGCACCTGAAAAGCACTTACACGCTTGTCGATCCTCACGCCCGCGACCTCCAATTCCTTCGCGACGGTCGCAGCTTCTGGTTCCCTCTCTCGCCCGAGTTCCTGCCTTATCTCGAGGCAAACGGCATGACGGAAACAGAACCGTACAAGATGACGAAAGCTCTGGCGGAAGCACGCAGGATGTGCGATGCCATAAGCGAAGGCAAGGTGATGCCCGAAGACTCGATACGGAAGGTGCATCCCTACTTCCAGCGCGTCCTGCAGGAGTTCATCGACAGCAACCGCGTGCAGCTCGAGCGCATGCGTCTGGAGGCAAAAGACCGCATAAAGCAGACGCCCGAAGTGCCTGGCTCGAAGCTCCTCGAAACCATTGTCGCGGAGCATCCCGGCAAGGTGGTTTTCTTCGACCTTTGGGCCACGTGGTGCGGCCCATGCAGGCAAGGCATCGAGGCAATGGAGCCGCTCAAGGAGGAACTGAAGGACAAGGACGTCGTCTTCGTGTATCTCACCGACGAGAGCAGCAACATGACCGAGTGGAGAGAATGCGTCATCAGGATTCCCGGCCTGCATTATCGCATGCCGAGCAGCCAGTGGAGAGAGATTCCGGAACTAAGTGGGATACCACAATACTACCTCTTCGACCGCCAGGGTCGCAAGGTTTGGGAGCAGACAGGCTTCGGCGATGCAGTTCTCGAGGACATCAGGAAGCAGATTGACAAAGCGTTGGAACCATAGTTTTGCCCAGAAAAAGCGGCTGGCGAGACAGGGAGCGGCACATCGTTCAAAGCGTTATGCCGCTCTTTTTATGCCATTCGGTTGCCCGATTTGACAAGTCGAGTTCGTTGCACGTACATGTATATGCAATTGCATGTACATGTATCTGCAATTGCATATACATGTAGTTGCAAACAACTTGGCTCGCTGTGTTGGGTCCTTAATCTGTCCAAATTGGGCAACTTCCGTTGTTAATTTTCGTTACTAGGAAGCAGAAATAGGGTGACGGAACACGTCAAATTGCCCATAATTTCGTACTTTTGTGTAAATTTTTGCTTTCAGGGTTAGTTTTTTCTGCCTTTGAGGGGTATTATAAGTAAAGACGTGATGGAACGCGAGGCCGTAAAGAGGCTGTTCATGCAGCACTACGCACGGATGCAGAGGGTGGCGCGCACCCTGCTCTACGACGTGCAGGAGAGCGAGGATGTCTGTCAGGACATCTTCGAAAGCCTGCTTCGTGGCGAAACGGTTCTCGTGCCTGGAACGGAGGAGCGCTACTTGATGACGAGCGTCAGAAACCGTTGCCTGAAGCGACTCCGGCATGTAGCCATTGAACATTCACCATTGACCATTGACCATTTCGCGGCGTCAAATGGCACAGCCAATAATGGAGGAGAGTCAATAAATAATGGTCAATGGTCAATGGTCAATGGTCAATCTTTAACGGATGACAGGCTGGAGGACATCGTGGAGTTCGTGACGAGCCGCCTCCCGGAACGCGAGCAGCGCATCTTCAACCTGCGTTTCGCGGAAGGATACAGTTACGAGGAGATTGCCGCGGCCGAGGGCATCAGCAAGGTTGCCGTGTGGAAACGCCTCTCGCACGCCATCACGGAAGTCAAGAAACACTTTAACCCGAAGAGCTTATGAACCCCTTAGACGATAAGAAGCTGTTCTTCGACATGCAGGAACACCCGGAGAATTACTCCGACGAGCAGCTCGAAGCGATGATGGCGGAGCTTGATAAGGAGCCGGACACAGAGGCTGCGTGGCAAAAGACCCTCTCTAACTCTCCCTTAAAGGGAGAGGACTCCCTCCCTTTAAGGGAGGGCTGGGGTGGGTCTTTCTTCCGCAGAATTGCGGCGGTCTTCATTGCCATCGCCTTCCTTGGCATCATGTCGTTGGCCAGTTATCGTGCCTTCTTCTATAAGACGACAACGGACAACGGACAACAGACAACAGATACGACGGCCGTCAAGACTGAGCGTTTCTACGTCGACGTGCAGGATGGCGACACCATCTTCCGTTTCGAGAACATCCGCCTGGACAGCATCCTGGCCGTCGTCAGCAGGCATTACGAGCGACAGGTCATCTGGGGAGACAAGGCTCCGGCACACCTGCGACTCTTCATCACCTGCCGTACCTCGCACACGCTCAGAGAGTTTGTGGACATGATGAACATGTTCGACGGCTTCCGCATCACGCAGGACCTCAATATCCTCTACGTTGAATCGGACGAGAAGAAGGAGGGCAAGCGATGAAACGACTCGTTCTATACATTATTATATATGTGAGTTTCGGGTTGAGCCTCTCGGCTCGTGACCTGACGTTCCGTGGCGAATCGCTCGCCTATGCACTTGCCACTCTCCGCGACATGCAGACGGAATACACGATTAACTTCATCGCAAACGACCTCGAGACGTTGCCCGTCCACGCCAACCTCAATGGTCTCTCGATGATGGACGCTATCAAAAGGCTCTGTCAGGGACAGCCCGTCAAGGTGAAAGTCAAGGAGAAGCAGGTCTTCGTGCAGTATGATACGCGCTACAAGCCACGCACCATCAAGCTCTCCGGCACGGTCTTTGATGCCAGTTCGCGCGAGTACCTGATGGACGCGAAGGTGGAACTGCTGGCCGAGGACAGCACACTCATCGACTCGGTGCGTGCCAGGCAGTCCGCCTTCTACTACGACGGGAGCGGCAAGGAAGTGGACTACGACGTGGCACGCTTCAACATCGAGGTGCCCGCTCTACCCCGCCACTACATCTTCCGCATTTCGATGGACGACTATCGGACTGTCTGCTATACTTATGTGGTGGATAAAGTCGGCCGACGGGAAACGTCGCGCTACGTCTCGCCCTTCTATCTTCATAAGATTTCGAAGACCCTCCAGGAGGTGACCGTCAAGGCATCTCGCGTCCGATTCTACTTCAGGGGCGACACCGTGGTATATGATGCCAGCCAATTCCAGCTGGCAGAAGGCTCGATGCTCGACGCCTTGTTGAAGCAGTTGCCGGGCGTCGAACTCAAGAGCGACGGGCGAATCTACCACAATGGCAAGTTCGTGGACGACCTCCTCCTCAATGGCAAGGACCTCTTCAAAGGCAGTCGGAAGCTCATGCTCGAGAACCTGCCGGCCTACACGGTGAAGGACGTGGCCGTTTATGACAAGCAGACCGAGGAGAACGAATGGCTTGGGCGGACTGACGAAAGCAGTCAGCACCACGTCATCGACGTGCGTCTGAAGCGCGAATACATGGTGGGCTGGATAGCAAACGTTGAGGCTGGAGCGGGACTTCGGCAGGACGAGACGCCCTACCTGGCACGCCTCTTCGCCATGCGAAGCGACGAGCGTTCGAACATACGCCTCTATGCCAAGGCCAACAACCTGAACGACGAAGGCTCGGGCGACATGGTCTGGGGCGACGGATGGCAGCCCGACAGGTCGGGCAAACTGAGCCGCAACGAGATGGCCCGCGTGGATGTCAACCTGACGTCCGACGACAAGAAGCGCGATTACTTTGTCTATGTCGAGGCGCATCACGCGAAGGAATGGCAGGATACGCGCACCACGACGCAGACCTTCCTGCCCGATGGCGACACATACGACTACGCTTTCAGCAACATGAAGAACGAAGCGTGGGACGTCTCGCTGTGGAACCGCTTCATCCATAACGGCAAGCAACTGCGGACTTACGCAACGGCAGATGCCAGCTACCGCTACTTCCGCAACTCTTCCGGCACCACGTCGGCCCTCTTCTCTGCGCCCGTCGAGGTCAGCCACCAGTTGCTCGACGACCTCTTCTCCCCAACATCGTCGCGTCCGAACCTGCGCGACACACTCATCAACCGCCAGCTCCGCGAGAGCAAAGGCACGGGGCACGACATCGAGACAACTGCCTATCTGTACGAGACACTGAAGATAAAAGGCTCGGGCGACTATATGAACTTCGGCATAAACGGCAGCTACAAGGAGAACGCACGGCAGGAGTTCAGCCGACAGCAGACCCTCTCTAACTCCCCCTTAAAGGGGGAGAACTCCCTCCCTTTAAGGGAGGGTTGGGGAGGGTCTCCTGCTTCTCTCTTCCGTCACCAGTTCGTTGACACCCCGCCTCGCAGCAAGTTCGAAGTCAATCCCTTCGTCCAATATACGTTCTTGCTTGGCGAACATTATCGACAATTAGTATTGGGTTACAGGTTTAGCCATAGCAATCGGCGCGAGCAGGAGAGCATCTATCGCCTGGACCGCCTGGCGAATGCAGACTCCACCTTCTCCAACCCCATCGACTTGCTGCCCAGCGTGACCGAGTACAGGCAGGTCTTCGACCGCACGAACAGTCATTTGGCGCATTACATCGACAACACAAACGCCTTTTGGGCCGACTTCAAATACGGCTTGGGGCAGAAGGAATGGGGTCAGTTCTACCTTGATTTCAGGATTGATGCCACGCTGAATGCGCAACGCCACGACTATGAGCGAGGCAGCATCGACACCCTTCTCCACCGTTTCAGCCCGACGTTCGAGTTCAAGACAAAGCCCTGGCTGAGGACCAAGGACGGTCATCATGCCGGACTCGAAGTGCGGGTGAGGAGCGAGGCACCTGAGCTCTTGAACGAGGCAGCCATAGTGGACGACACAGATCCCATGAACATCCGCATCGGCAACCCTGACTTGCGATACGCCATCCGCACCGACGCGGTCCTCGACGGCAACCTGTATTCGATGAACAAGCGTATGCACAACCGCCTCGACCTCAGTTACGGCTTCACGCACAACGCGATAGGTATAGGCCAGATCTACGACCGCGCGACCGGCCGACGCACGTTCATTCCCACGAATGTCAACGGTAACTGGGACGCTTCGGCCAAGCACACCATCAACTACAGCTTTGGTGACGGCAAGAAGCACAGCGCCAGCATGGTCACGCAGTTCAGCTATAGGAATAGTGTGGACCTGATGAGTGAGGAGCAAGGGGCAGGGGGCAAGGAGCAAGAGATTACCAGCAACAGAAGTTTGGTAAAGAGTGCCACCCTTTCCTTCTCGCCGAAACTGAGTCTTTCGCTTGGCAAACATACCCTCGGATTCTCGTCGGATGTGGCGTGGAACCGCTACACGAGCGACCGCTCGACGTTCCAGAACATCAACGCATGGCAGTACCGCATCGGCGCGGACGCTATCGTACACCTGCCTTGGAAGTTCGACCTCACCACCGACCTAACGCTTTATGGCCGAACGGGTTATGCCGACGCGAGCCTCAACACAGCCGACGTCGTCTGGAACGCCCGCCTGGCTCGTGCGCTCTTCAAGGGCAAGTGGGTCGTCATGCTTGACGGTTTCGACATCCTTGGGCAACTGAGTAACGTCACGCGCACCATCAACGCACAAGGCCGCACAGAGACTTATACCAATGTCCTGCCGCGATACGGACTCCTTCACGCAGTCTATAAGTTCCAGAAGACGCCCAAGAAGAGGGACTGAAACAGGTCGCATCGCCTGACTTCACCAGTTAAGTTCGTTGCACATACATGTACATGCAATAAATGTGACCTGTCGAGTCGGGGTGCGTTCAAGTTCGAATTTAGCAGTTCGGCAGCAAAAAATGGCTGACGAGGCTCGGCTAATTCAAAACTATTCGCTATCTTTGTCACGGATTTACCACATCAAAATAGCTTTCTCATGAAGAAGATTCTTACTTGCCTGCTTGCCACGTTGGGCTTCACGGCAGCCTCTGCTCAGCAGAATTACGAGGTTGACGAGTTCCAGACGAAGGGCGGAAAGACCGTCAGGATGCATGCCCTGATGCATGCCAGCATTCGTATCGAGTTCGACGGGAAGGAGATAGAAATCGATCCGGTCAGCAAGCTTGGCAACCGAACCGTGGATTACGCTGCCTTCCCCAAGGCTGACTTCATTTTCGTGACGCACGAACACGGCGACCACTACGATGAGCAGGCGCTCAAACTCCTCTCTGGGAAGAAAACTCAGGTTGTCCTGAACGGGCGTTGTGCCGAGATGTTCGGACAGGGAAAGGCCATGAAGAACGGTGACAAGATGCAGATTTCCAAGCAGTTCAGCGTGGAGGCTGTGCCCGCTTACAACACGACGGAAGGGCGCGAGAAGTTCCATCCAAAAGGGCGCGACAACGGTTATATCCTCACCCTCGACGGCCTGCGAATCTACATCGCTGGCGACACGGAGGACATTCCCGAGATGGAAGGCATCAAGGACATCGACATAGCTTTCCTGCCTTGCAACCAACCCTACACGATGACAACGGAGCAAGTGGTCAAGGCCGCTAAAGTCATCAAGCCGAAAGTGCTCTTCCCCTACCACTACGGGCAGACAGACGTCTCGAATCTCCCAGCAGAACTGAAGTCCGAAGGCATCGACGTCAGAATCCGCCACTACGAATGAGGCAGGCTGAAACACGCTTCATTGCCAAACACTCGCAGATGAAACGCAGGAGCAATCTCGCATAGATTCCTTAATAATCCTTAAAAGTTCACTCTCCACGTTATATAAAAAGGTTCATGAAGGGTATTATAAGTGAAAGGGACAAGAGAACTTCACTTAAACAAAACACGTAACATGAAAAAGGTTTCTTTAATGACTATGCTCGCAACCCTTTGTCTGGCAGGTTGCGTAGAGACAGAGACAAGGACATCGACCGAGATAAAGGTTGTGGGAGAATTGGGCGAACCCAAGCCCATCTACCTCAACACTTTCGGCAAGCTAAGTCCTATCCAGAAAGCACAAAGTGTCGAAGACAGTATCATCACATTTGTACTTGATACGACAGAAGCATTTGTCGTCGTGATTGACCGCTGCATCGACAAAAGCAGCCCCTTGGTTTGTTCCGTTATTGCCGACGGTACGCCTATCGAGGTAACCATAAAGGATGGCGTAGGCGAAATAACAAAAGGCTCCGAGCAGAACATGAAACTGGCCGAGGCTCGCAGCAAGATGAGAGACCTTGAAAGCAAAAAAGACGACCTCAGGAATGAGTACAGGGCATTGCGCGAGAGGTATGGCGAGGATATTCCCGAAGTGGCGGAAGCCGATGCAGACAAGCGTTGGGATGCCATAGAAGGGGAAATAAAAGACACGTACACGCAGGCCATCCTGAATAATGCTGACAATCTGGTGCCCATCTACTTCCTGTGCAAGTTTGCAAACGACCTCGGACTGGAGTTCCTCGAGAGCTTCATGGCTGACTACAAATACAAGGACCACAAGCAACTCGACTATATAAACCGCGTGATTAGTGGGGAAAAGAACAAGAAGGAAGGTGCCAAGGTTGTGGATTTCGTGGCAAAAGACCTCGAGGGCAAAGAGTGCCATCTGACCGACTACGTTGGCAAAGGCAAATATGTGCTTGTTGACTTCTGGGCGAGCTGGTGCGGTCCTTGCTGCGCAGAGATTCCCAACATAAAAGCAAACTACGAAAAGTACAAAGAGAAAGGTTTCGAAGTGGTAGGCGTCTCACTTGACTACAAACAGGAGGATTGGGAAAAGAAAGTCCAAGAACTTGGCATCACCTGGCCCCAGATGAGCGACCTGAAGGGTTGGGACAGCAATGTCTGCGGTCTCTACAACATTTGGGCAATTCCTCAGGTTCTTCTTTACGACCCGGATGGAAAGGTTATCGACGGTCCTTGGTTGCATGGCGAGGCATTAGGCCAAAAGCTCGCGGAAATTTTTGAATAGGCAAGAGAAGAAGGGAAGAACCTGACCTCGATGAGAAGAATATTTGATGTGACGAAACACAACGTGCCACGTTGGCAAACATAACGTGCCTAAATGAACAACAAAGCGTGCCTAATCATCGAATTAGGCACGCTTTGTTTATACCCGTTCCATTCCTTATTCGAAGAAGCCGAAGCCTGCGATGGCCGTCAGCATGCGTTCGATGTAGTCCTGCGACGTGGTGCTCCAGTAGAAGCCCAAGCGGTGGAGAACCTCCGAGGTGTAGTTGTTCTGGCGATCCACCATGGCAGACTTCTGTCCGTGGGCCATGTCCTTGTATGCCAACATACTGGACAGCGCCTTTGCCTTCTGCGGATCGCTCTTCGCTTCCTCCATCACGTCCTCGAACTCCTGCGGGTCAACGAACCGAATACCGCCGGTGATCTTGCCCAGTTGGGTAAGGATGTCGCCCATCAACTCGACGTGATTGTTGTAGGGATGGAAGACAACACACTCCTTGGGCGTCGATGCGAGCAGTACGATGGCACGCGCCGTCTCGTTGATTGGCGAGAATTCGGCGAGCGCGTCATAGTCTGAATATGGGCAGCAGCCAAGCATGTTATAGACACGTATGCGGCCCATGTAGCTGTTCGACTGGAAGTTAACCTGGAACTCACCATCGGTGCTTCGGGCTGCAAGGTTGCCCACGCGCATAATCTTGGCGTTGAGTCCGTGCAGGGCAACCGCGTCGAGGATGATGCGGTCGGCCATGAACTTGGAGTACGTGTACTGGTTGCCCAGGTACTGTCCGAAGTAGAGGCTCTGCTCGCTCAAGCGGACATCGGCTGCCGGATAACCGTTGATGGACGTTCCGCCCACGCTGGTCGTGGAGACATGGACAAGGCGGGCGCCCGTCTTCAGGCAGAACTCGACGCAACGACGCGCGCCTCCGATGTTCACGTCCTCAATGTCGGTGCCCTTCGAGAAGTGCTTCACATTGGCGGCACAGTTGATGACGGTTGAGATTTGACCATTGACCATTGAACATTGACCATTGACCATTGAGAGTTTTGCCGTCAAGTCTTCGGTCACGTCGCCAAGGATGACGTGCAACCTCTTACCGAAAAGCTCCTTGAAAGCATCGGCGAAGTAGTAGAAGAGCAACGTGCGGAGGCGGCTCTCGGCTTTCTCCACCGTCTCGCCACGCACCAGGCAATAGATGCTCGGGGCGTCGGAATCAATCAACTCACGCAGGACGTGGATGCCGAGATAGCCTGTTGCGCCAGTCAACAAGACGCTCCCCAACTCCTGACGCTCCCCGCGCTTGAAGGCGTTGATGGTGTTCTGCTGCAGCAAGTTGTTGATGGCCGTGTAGTCGAAGCCTGTTATCTCGTCGAAACTCTCCTCTGCCGTGTCGCCCGAAAGGAAGCGAGCCAGCAGGCGAGGCGTCGGGTTGGCGAAGATGTCGCCGTATGCCACGTGCAGTCCCGCCTTGTCGCATTCGATGATAACACGCGTTACCATAAGCGACGTGCCGCCAAGGTCGAAGAAGTTGTCGGTGGCTCCCACCTTGTCCATCTGCAGGATATCTCCGAAGATCTTGGCAAACATGCGCTCCTGCTCGTTGCTTGGCTCCACGTATTCACGGTCGGATGCCTGAATCACGGGGGCAGGCAGCGCCTTTCGGTTCACCTTTTGGTTCTGGTTGAGCGGTATGGCGTCGATCTGCATCGTGGCAGCCGGCACCATGTATGGCGGCTTCTGCGAGAGAATGAACTGGTTGAGGGCCTTGATGTCAATCTGCTCGTCGCTGACGATGTAGGCAGCGATGTACTTGCCGCCATTCTCGTAGTCGAAGGCCTGGACGGTAGCGTCCTTGATGCCAGGGAACTGACGGATGACCGCCTCAACCTCCTTAAGCTCGATGCGGAAGCCGCGAATCTTCACCTGTCCGTCGCGACGCCCCACGAACTGTATGTTGCCGTCCGGCAAGTAACGCACAATGTCGCCGGTACGATAGACGCGGGCATACTTCTCCTCCGTCGTGAAAGGATTCTCGATGTAGGTCTCTGCAGTCTTCTCCGGACGGTTCAGATAGCCACGGCTCACCTGAGGTCCAGAGACCCAAAGCTCGCCTGCAGCACCAAGCGGCAAGCGGTGGAACTGCGGGTCAACAATGTAAAGGCGCATGTTGTCGAGCGGCTTGCCGATGGGAATGTCTGCCTCGTACTCCTTCAGCGGATAGGTCGTTGTGAAGATGGTACACTCCGTGGGACCATAGCCGTTGTGCATCACATAGTTCTTTGGCGGGTTGAGTGCCGAAAGTTTCTCGCCACCGACAGAGAAGTGGCGCAGCGAATGGTTATCGACATTCGTGGCAAACTGATAGCCCACCTGTGTCGTGATGAACGAGTGGGTGATGTTGTTGGCGTTGAAATAGTCGTTAAGGTCGGGCAGGTTCAAGCGGATGTCCTCGCCTATGATATAGACCGTAGCGCCACAAGTAAGGGCAGGATACATGTCCATCATGCAGGCGTCGAAGCCATAGCTGGCGTACGCTGCCACATGACACTCAGGAGTCAGCCCGTAGTAACGTTGATACCAATGACAGAAGGCGACGAGGTTGCCGTGCGTCAGCTGGCAGCCCTTAGGCACGCCGGTAGAGCCGGAGGTGTACAGAAGGATGAAGAGGCTGTCGGGGGTCGTGGTGTCTTTAAGGTCGTTAAAGTCCTTAAGGTCTTTAAGGTCATTAAAGTCTTTCGTCAGCAACACTTCGCCCTTGTACTCGTCCACAATGTCGCGCAACTCCTCATCTGCAATAAGTAGCTTTGCTGCTGCGTCCTGCATCATGAAGTTCAAGCGCTCCTTGGGATAGCTGGGGTCGAGCGGCTGATAAGCACAGCCGGCTTTCAGGATGCCGAGTGACGCTATGGCCATCCATTCGCAACGCGGAATGAGCACGGACACCACATCCTCTGCCTTCAAACCCTTAGAAGCAACATAAGCAGCGATGCGGTCGCTTATCTCATCTACCTCTTTATATGTATAATGTTTGTCCTTATAGACGACGGCAATGTTGTCAGGAACTTGCTTCGCCTGCTTGGCAAAGAGTGAAACGATGGTCTGCGAGGCATCGTATTCAACATCCGTTTGGTTGAAACTATCCAGCAGAGCCTCTTGCTCTTCGCTAAGCAAAGACACACTCAACAAAGGTGCATCGGGCTGACGCATAAAGGCGGCAACGGCCAAGCTGACTGCCTCGGCCAGGCTCTGCATCAGGCTTTGGGTGTATCGACCGTCGTCATATTCTATGTACACGCAGTTCTCGCCATTGAATTCCCTGATATAAAACGCAATGCGGAACTTGGGCACATTTAGCTCGAGGTTCTCCATCTCAAGCGATGTGCCCTGACACTTGTAGTCAGTAAACAGCCCAAGCTGATAGGCGAACATGATTTCGGCAGTCAGGTCGTAGTCCGATGCAATCTGGGCAAAAGGATAGTTCTCGTGAGTGAGCGTCGTGTCGAAGTCCTCGCTCGTCTCCCGTATGAACTCCATCACGCTTTGCGAACCGATGTTGGCACTGAGGGCAAGCGTGTTTACGAACATGCCTATCGTGCCTTGAATGCTTAGGTTGCTGCGACCGCCGCTGATTGTGGTGATGCACAAGCGCTCGTTGTTGGAGAAGCGCGACAGGGCATAGAACACGGCAGCCAATGTGAGATGAGCCGGCGTGACCTGATGCTTGCGGCAGAAGTCGCTGATGGCATCCATGTCGATGGCAGAAGAGGCCACTCCTATGACGCCCTGGTCATGCGGGTTCGTCAAGTCAGACGGAATCTCAGTCGGTCCCTCGACTGCCCCCAAGCGACTCTGGAAGTAGTCGCGTGCAGCGGCATAGTCAGCACCCTTCTCTGCCTCCTTCTCTGCCACGACGAAGGCCGCATAGCTCATAACCTCGGGTTCTATCTCGCCGCCATTCATCAAGTCGCACAACTGACGGAGGAAGATGTCGTAAGAACCGCCGTCGAACACGAGATGATGGAAGTCCGTGAGCAGATAGACCTTCTGCGATGTCTTCACAATCTCCAGCCGATACAAAGGTCCCTTATTCAGGTTGAAAGGCTTCACGAACTCGAGCTTATAGTTCGACAACTCGTCCTCGCTCATCTCGGTCAACGGGATGTCGATGGTCTGCTCCAGGTCCTGAACCTGAGTAATCTCGGTGTTTTCTGTCTCGAAGTGTATGCTCAGCTCCGGATGAGCCTGCACAAATGTCCTCAGGGCTGTGGCAAGAGCCTGCACGTCGGTCGTGAGCGGGAACGCTATCTTCAGAGGGATATTGTAGATAGTCGAGGTGGGGTTCTTCATGCAATCCACATAGACACCTGTCTGGGCATAGCTCAAGGGAACCTTATGGAGTTCGACTGCTTGGGCTTCCTGTGTCGAAGAGGTTGAATGGGTTGCTCCTGGCTGCATCAAGCTCTTTAGGATTTCATTCTCGATGCTTTGCAGCGTACCTGTCTTGACGAGTGACTTGGCATCGAGCGCCACATCGTAGCGTTTGTTGATGAGCACCGCGAGTCTGATAGCCGAGATGGAAGTGAGTCCGGCATAGCCGAGGATTGTCGTGATGCCGAAGTCTTTGTTGTTCACGATGCCTGCAATCATATCGAACAACTCCTGCTCGAGCACATTCATCGGCGCATTGACTGCCTCAACAGCCTCAGCCGTCTTCTCCGGTTTAGGCAGGGCACGCTTGTTAACCTTCTGGTTCTGGTTGAGAGGTATGGCGTCGATCTGCATCGTGACAGCAGGCACCATGTATGGCGGCTTCTCTTCGAGGATGAAGTTGTTGAGTGCTTCGATATCTATCTTCTCGTCGCTGACGATATAAGCAGCAATGTACTTGCCGGTTCCTTCGCCTTCCATGTCGAAGGCCTGCACGGTGGCATCCTTGATGCCGGGGAACTCGCGGATGATGGACTCGACTTCCTTCAGCTCGATGCGGAAGCCGCGAATCTTCACTTGCCCATCTCTTCTGCCAACGAACTCGATGTTGCCATCGGGCAAGTAGCGCACGATGTCGCCAGTCTTATAGATGCGGTTGTACTTAGGCTCATCAGTAAACGGGTTGCTGACATACACCTCGGCCGTCTTCTCTGGACGGTTCAGATAGCCGCGCGTCACTTGTGGGCCAGCCACCCACAGCTCGCCACAAGCTCCTGCAGGCAAGCGGAAACCTTCCTTGTCAACGATGTAGAGCTTACAGTTCTGGACGGCTTTTCCGATAGGAATGTTCTTCTTCTGCTCCTTTACCCAGTAGTTGGTGACATAACATATCGTTTCCGACGGACCATAGCCATTGGTGAGGCTGAATGTCGCGGGCGGTGTCAAGGAAGGCAACTTCTCGCCACCTGTCATCAGCACCTGCAGCGAGTGGTTCTCGATGCTTGTGGCAAACTGGTAGGCCACCTGTGTCGTCATGAATGTGTGGGTGATGCCATTTGCCTCGAAGTAATCGCTTAGAGCAATCAGGTCGAGTCGCATCTCCTCGGGAATGATGTAGAGTTCTGCTCCAATCGTCAAGGCAGAGAAGATTTCCATGGGTGAGGCATCGAAGCCAAAGCTGGCATAAGCCGCGACACGGCTCTGGGCGTCGATGTGGAGAGTCTGCTGATGCATGTGGCAGAACGCTACCCAATTCCGGTGCTCTGACATGCCTCCCTTGGGCACGCCGGTTGAGCCGCTAGTATATATTAAGGTAAAGAGGCTGTCTGGCTTCGGTGTGACTTTAAGGTCTTTAAGGTCCTTAAGGTCTTTAAGGTCCTTGGTCAGCAGCACGTCGCCCTTGTACTCGTCCATTATCGGGAGCAGGTCTTCGTCGGCAATCAGCAAGCGCGCCTTGGTGTCCTGCACCATGAAGTTCAGTCGCTCCTTCGGGTAACTTGGGTCAAGCGGTTGGAATGCACAGCCTGCTTTCAGTACGCCGAGGGATGCGATGGCCATCCATTCGCATCGGGGAATCAGTATTGCAACGACATCCTCCAAGCCCAAGCCCTTGCCGGCAATATAGCCTGCGATGCGGTCGCTGAGTGCGTCCACCTCGGCATAGGTGTAGCGATTCTCGCGGAACGTCACAGCAATCTTGTCAGGCACGCTTTGTGCTTGATGCTGGAACAGCGAGACAATCGTCTGACTGTCGTCGTATGGTTCGTCTGTTTCGTTGAAGCTGTCCAGCAACTGCGCCTGCTCTGCATTGATAATGGATATGTCGCGCAGGTATTCCTTGGCGAGGAAGCCTTCCATCACAGCATCATAACTCTCCATAAACTGCGCCACAAATGCCTCGGAATACTGCAGGGAATTGTATTCTGCCTCGATGCAGCATTGCCCATTGCTCACGTATGTCTTTATATAGATGGGCACATCGCGGGTGTTGTTCACCAAGATGAGCGTCGTCATCGGCTTACCGTCGAAGGTGGGGTTGTTAAACATCTCCCCATGCCAGGCGAATGCCGTTGCCGACTGCAGGCCGAGGTCGTTCACAAGGTCGCTGTATGCGTAGGTTTCGTGCTGACGGCAACCCGTCATCTGCTCCTGCCCCGCCCTGAGGAAGTCGAGCACCGAGGTGTCGCTTGTGAACTTAGCATAGGAAGGCAGCGTCTTGACGAACATGCCGACGGTATGCCTCAAGAGCTTGTTCTGCCTGCCGCTGTAGATGTTAGTGAAAAGGGATTCCTGTTCGTTGTTGTACTTTGCGAGCAGGAATGCGAAAACCGACGTGAACAAGGTACTCTTGAAGATGCCGTTTGCCTGGCAGAAGGCGTCGATGCGCTCCATGCTTGTGCCGAGTGCACGCAGGAGGTGAACCTCGGTGTCTTGCTGCGGTGTGACGGTCTGACCAGTATCCACGTCCGGTATGAGCGGCGAGTACACGTCTCCGCAATCGAAGTGCTGGGCAAACCATGCCTTCGCTTCGCCGAATGCCGGCGTCTGTCGTTCAGCAGCTTCCGCTTCAGCCGCTTCAGCCAGAGTCATGCCTTCCCGTTCCAACTCAAGCCCCTTGTAAGCTTTTTCAATGTCGCCAATCATCAGCTGTATTGACGTTCCATCGACGATGATATGGTGGTATTCGGTGTAGAGATAGAGGTGATTTGCGTCGCGCAACAAGCGAATGCGGAAGAGTCGGTCGGCGTAGATGTCGAAAGGCTTGGCGAGCGATGGCTTCACGGCCTCGATGTCGTCGATGTCCTCCACTTCAACCTTGAAACTTCCCACCTCAATTTGCTGCATAGGTTCCCCCACGTCGTTCAGTACGATGCGGGTGAAGAGAGTCGGGTGTGCAGCTACCACCGTCTCTATGGCTTGGCAGAGCCGATTGACGTCGAGGCTCTTGTCGAGCGTATAGAGGAAAGGCAGATTGTAGCAAATCTCGCCGCTGTGATTGACGCACTCTACATAGATGCCGTACTGCGTCTTGCTTAATGGAGCTATCATAATGTATGTCTTTTGCGTTAAAGAGCTATGTTTAGTCTGTAAAAAAGGTATAACTCGTTTGGAATCGCATCAAGTCTCTACCATTTCTTTGATATGATGCGTGGCGAAACCATGAGCGTGAACCAAGCCCACTTGAGGTCGTCGTTGCCTTCGGCTCGCTTTAGCTGTTCCATCGTATCCGTGCCTACCATATACGAAAAGCCAACAGCCACACTGGCGTCCTTCAGGATCTGATAGGAAGCCTCAACATCGATGTCGTGTCCCAGGGTCTTGGCCAAGCCTTCCAACTTCGTTGCCATAGCCAGATAATGGTAAGATGCCCTCAAGTTCAAGCCCTTGATGGGACTGTAGCTGGCTCCAGCATAAAGGTTCTGCAAGCCAGGCGAGAACGTATCGCTGAAGGCCTGGACATAGAAGAAGTCCATCAGACCGTAGAACTTGTGGTGAGAGCCATAGACCGGATTGAAGAACTTAAAGACCTTATGCTGCACGAGACCCAGACCACCATTCTTGCGCACGACGAAGTAATCGTCGCCGCTCAGATAGTCGTAGCCCGCAACAGCTCCCCATTTCGGGCTTATCTGGTACTGCGCCTTTACGCTCGCCATCCAAGCATTTATCTTGGCATTATTCTCGTTGCGGCCCAACTGATGATAGTACGAAGCCTCAGCCGTCAACTTGCCCGGCTTGTATAAAACATAGCCGCCCACCAGTTGCTGATATATGTTGCGAGGTTCATAGCTTCCTTGTCCGTCCTTCTGCCCACCCTGCATACCGATGTTCATAAACAACAAGGAGATACCAAGTGGCGTCTTGGGAATATCATAATGATACCAAAGCGTATGCATTAACTTATAAGGCTGGGCGCCATCCGCATAATAAGTGCCGCCACTGATATTCTCTGTGTTCTGGTTGAAGCCGAATATGCCGTGCACCTTGTGACCGTGCCCTTCATATCCGAGCTTGATGACATCGTGGGTGTTCGAAGCCATAGCCCAATCATTCGCACCGATGATGCGCTCGTCATCGTATGACAGAACCTGCCTACCCACCTTAGCAAAGAGGCCGCTTTTTGTGTAAAGTTTTGCCCATGCCTCATGGAGGTTGAAACTTCCATTGCCTTTCTGACCCCATATGCCGCTATGCTGGGCTGTTACTTTTGCCTCAATGTGTGGACGCTTGTAGGTCAACGACAGACGTGTACGCCCCATGAGGAACTGCGCATGGTTTTCCTCAGTTCCTTCGGTAAACCCGCCATAGCGCAATTCGCCTCGGCCAAGCATGTTCAGGTCCAAGTCTAACTGGTTATCGCCTTGGCTCTGACCTTCCTTCTTGTTGCCGAAGAGTGGTTTCTTCTGGTCGTCTGCCGCCGTATCATCCTGGGCAGATGCGACTATCGCTGCCATTAAGAGCAACAGGACGACTCCCTTTCTCATTATTCTATTTCGAAGATGTTAATAAAACCTGTGAGCTTGAAGACGCTCTTGATGTCCTCGTTCATGTTCCTGAGGACAACCTTGCTGCCACCAGCCTTCGCTCCCTTGAGGATGCTGATGAGGATACGCAAGCCGCTCGATGCGATATACTCCAAGCCTTCGCAATCGATGATGACATCCTTGCCGCTTGTAGAATAGAGTGGTTGCAAGGTCTTTTCCACATCAGCTGCTGCTGCGGTGTCGAGTTCGCCTTCGAGTGTAACGAGGTATTTGTCCTCCAATTGTTCGATGTTTGTCTTCATTGCCTAAATTATGATTATGAATTATGGATTATGAATTGACTTAGTCAGTGTCAGGACGTTCTGACCGTTGATGCGTTCATAGTTGATCGAGTCCATTAGTTCGCGGACCAGCAGTATGCCAAGCCCTCCTATGGGACGCTCCTCTGCCGAGAGCGTTGTGTCGGCAGCCGTGACTTCCGTCGGATTGAAGGGGATGCCGGTGTCGGAGATGATGAACTTCAACCGACGTCCATTCGATGTGGCACGTATGTTCACGTCTCCTGTCGTTCCCTGTGGATAGGCATACTCCATGACGTTGACCACGGTCTCCTCTACTGCAAGACGCAGCCTGCCTGTCAGCGACTTGTCGAGCGACAGGCTCTCTGCCACTTGCTTCACGAAAGAGCCGAGCTTCTCGACTTCCTTGACATCGTTCTTCAGCGTAATGCCTTCGCCCATGATGCTTTGCTCCTGCAATGG
>OCVV012872513.1_pt1 | contig 53848 bp, 76 predicted proteins | sample 1539721 | NCBI WGS metagenome assembly OCVV01 (sample SAMN02144230, study PRJEB22623) | gut metagenome | biome: sheep rumen | host: Ovis aries | place: New Zealand
CCTACGCCGCCAGCCCAGATTGAATAGGCCATACCGAGGACATTACCGACTACTGAGCCGGATATAGCAGCAGCCTGGGTAGAACCAGGCGTTAATTCTGAGAAGTATGCGTTCTCCCAGGAGACAACATCCTCATAGTCATCAATCATATTGCGGATGTCATCTGATTTGAAGAACTCATTGATGTCTCCAGCCCCAGCAGCACGAACAATCCTGCCAGTAAGGCGGGCAGTATTGAACACAGGGATGTAGGTAGTCACAAAATCGGCAGCCTCAGCTAAGCCAGTGAGCAGGTTCTCCCCGAAAGTATAGAAGAAGTCGCCGACCGCATCATACTCGACATTGGTTGGCTTGCCCTCGCTGCCGCCATTTAGGTAGGTGAGCTTGGAGTAAGCCCCAACATCGCCGTTGTTCGCTTGAGTCACGAGAGAGTGGTAAGCAGAGCGTTTCTTATCGTCGTCCAATGAATTGAACTCTTTATAGAAGTCTTTAGCCTCGACCCACTTCTCTTTTACATTGCCGTCATCATCCCATTCGAAGCCTACAAAAATTTTGTTCTTGGTTGTCTTCGCGTCTGGCTGTTTGCCGATTGAAGCGGAATTGCCAATTTTCTGCATGTCGGAGATTGTAAGCTTATGGTATTCAGCATTCTCAGCGGATTGAGAAAGGGCGTAGTTTGCCTGGTTCATCGCGTCGACTGTATCGAGGTACCCCTTAGACATTTCAGAGAGTGCAGTGTTCCAAGCTTCAATCTGCTTATTCAAGTCTTCGGTGTTGTAGGTCTTCCCCTCCATAGCCTTGAGGGTTTTTCTCAACTGAGCAGCCTCGTTAGATTTTAGAAAGGCGTCAGAACCGTTAAGAGTGAGCTTGCCGTTCTCGATTGAAACGCTTGGCGGCGTAGACCATGCAGCTTTTGTCGTTAACGCCTCTTCGGTCTGGTCGATGAGCCTGGCAGCCGCAGCTTTGTAGGCATTATAGGTAGCCTGATAATTCTTATTCCCCTGAGTAACGTTGCCTCCCTCATCTCTAGGTTCAACAATTACGGCATACGGGAATTGCATATAGATATCGCCGGTATTGTTAGTACTATTATTGTTTTTGTTTATATTATTATCCGCGAAACCTTTACCAGTGTTAGAGCCAATAGCTCCGCCAATACTGGGCCCAATGGCCCCCTTCCCAGTATTTCTTCCGATTGCACCGTTGTTCAAACCATTGTCGATTGCCATTATCCCTCAAACTTTCTACCAGCTGCCTGGGTTTCTTGTTTTTTCGTGTTATACCAACTTAGCCACTCAGCGTCAGTAATTTGTGGCGGACGGGTGACTGTGACCATATTGCCATTCTTATCCTCCCACTTGAACAATTGCGGAAGTTTGCCCCATTTAGTTGGGTTGACGGAACCAATAGACTTATCACCAGAGCCAGTAATCTTAGTAACGCCAGTTGTACCTTGATTATCCGGGTCGTTATTGCCGTCATCGCCGCCGCCACCGCCGCCAGCCCTGCGGTTGTAGTTCTTGCGAGCGGTATTGTACGCGTCAGAGAGGGCGCGGTTTAATTGGTTTCTATACCCCTCGACCAGAATCTCGTCGCGCATAACATCTACCTGTGGACGCATCAAACGGTTGTAGGTGTAGTTGCCGAGACCAGCGGTAGTTGTGCCCATTGTGTTAGCGGCTAGCGGACCCATAGATTGCTGGGCCTGGCCAATCTGCTCTGCCTGGGCATTAGCATACTGGCCCGCCATAGGGGCGAGCGTCTCATAAATCTGTGTGATATCTTCCTGTTCCATTAAGCCCTCACTAACTTTCCGTTATCGTATTTATAGTAAACACCGTTGAGGAGGAATGGGGCAGAAGTGGTAGGGTTGGCGACTGACGGCATCTTAACAGAGCCAAGGCCGGCAGCTTCATTGTAAGAATTAATCTTATCGAGGTAATCGCTAACAGTGTTCCAGAGGCTATTCTGAGAGCTAGCGTAGCTCTTGTTAATCTCGTTGGTTTTGTCAGCGAACTTAATAGCGTTCTGTGCGCGCTCCCAAGTCGGAATGCCCGAGTAGTAAGTTCCTCGAGCTTCGTTTGCATAACTAATCTGTTCGTCAGCCAGCCGCCTATTTGCCTCGTTAGCAGCCAAATTATCTTTGTATTGCTGCTCGAGTGCTTGGGTAAGGACTTTGGCTGATTCTTCTATATCCATTGCACTTCTCCTATTAACTCTAAACGGTCTCCCTTAACCGCGTACTTTTGAATACCGAACGGATACGGTTTCCCAGTTGCGGGGTTAATAGGTTGTTCTCCCATTATAATAACATTTTTTCCGTCTGAAGATGTGAGACGAATGGAGGACCGGGCCGCCTCCATCTGCTGTCTCATTTCATTTAATCTGAATGTAGTTTGGTCTGGCGCCCGGCGCATACCAGAACTTGTGAACTTCTGCATTATAGACTCCTCACTGAGCCGACCTCGCTAGATATGCGAGTTAACATTGCTGGGTCGTCGTAGGTCGAGACTTTAATCCTAACCTGGTAATCGCGAACCTTAGCTCTCATCATCAGGTTAATTACCTTCGCGCCCACCTGCTCGTTAGAGTCGAAGACTGCTTCAGTAGGTACGCCCTCGTCTTCCTGGTACTGAACGTATTTTCTCCATACTGCCGGTTTGTCTCTATGGTCGAAGTCGAGACCGATGTACCAAGCGTTGGTGCCGGAGGCGATGATGTTCAGGATTGTGCGGCGGAGCATCGTCCAGCCGTTCGGGTTGCCTGGGCTCTTATATGGGGTGTGGTATTCCATATTGATTGAACTATCGAAGTCAGAGTATTTGTCTGGGCTATCTACGATGTAGATTGCTGGGTAGTTAGCGTGCATCGCGTAGATAGTATCAGAGGTCTGGTCTCCGACCGCCCAGCATACTGGTACGTTATCGTCGCAGTACCATGGGCTAGACTGAGCGAGGATGGTCATGAAGAGGAAGGCGTGGTCGGCGTAGCCGCGGCCCTCTAGGTCGCAATACATCCTGACTTTGTTGGCGTGGCCAATCATAAAGCGTGGGGAATCGGCCGGAATCCTTCTGAGCTCGTTATCAATCTTCGCACTCTGAAAGGTAGCCTCGGCGCCGGAGAAGCGGCGGAAGCCTTCAGAGCGGTTATACATATATAAGATGCCGTTCATATTGCAGACATCCTCCTGACGCTCAACACCGATGTTATAGGCGAAGGAGTCTGCCATAGAAGGAGCAGAGAACTCAGAGCCGATTGTGCGGACCGACGAGCCATCTCCGCGGAAGATGATGAGGTTGTCTTCGAACTGCTCTAGGGCGGTGATTGGGCCGCAGACAGAATCCTTAGGGCTCTTGTCTGGAGAGTAGAACCAGGACGTATCAGAGAACTGGTCGTATTGGACGCCAGCGTTCTCGGATGGGTGGTCTGGGTCGCCAGTCAAAGAGTTGAGGATACTATACTGAACGAAGTTCGGGTCCTCAGCGAAGCCAGATAGATAGATGCGCTGGCGGATTCTGAGGATTAGGCTTGCACCCTTCTGAGCCTGTAGGTCTTGAGGGGTGACGCCCTCTACATCGATATTGTTCGGGTCAGCTAGAGCTATTTCAGATTTCCAGCTAGATAGGTCAATACGTTGTAAGTAGGAGTAACCATCAACGAAGTACAACTTGTTAAGACCTTGAGCAAAACGCACAGCAGTAGCACGGCTATCAACAGGCGCAGCACTCGTGTCGATTTCTTTATATTCTTTCGTTTCGACATTGAACCTCCATAAGGTGATTCCGTCCGTATTCTTAATAGGGAACACAAGGAATTTCCCTTCGTCGGTACAGACTTGAACGCCCTTTAGCATAGGCGTTTCCTTGCAGGTATGTTGCTCGAAGCAGATGATGGCCGGCTCCTCTTTCCAGTCATACGGGATTTCTCTCATACACTCTTCGGTGTTAGGACGAGTGAAGTCGGCCGCGCGGTGATTCCCCTGGCCAGAAGTCTGGATGCGAATCTTGCGTGGCTGCTTATAGTTGCCGCAATCATCTGGCGCCATATCGCCCTCAATCTCGAAGCGTAAGGTAGCGCCGTTCTTGAGGTTGATTGGGTTGATGAATCTGAATACGCGCTTATCGTACTTAGTATTGTTTACGATGCTGAGGTTGATGTTCGCGTCGCAGATTTCACGCTTGCCTGGTTCTCTTAGGAAGATGCGGAGGCGGCCCTGAGCCCCTTCGATATTGCGGACGTTGATTGCGCCGCCGATTAATATGGTGTCTCTCTTAGGCAAATCAATCTCTAGCGCTCTGCCCTCCCACATATCGACATAGTATTCTCCCTTAGGAGCGGCAATAACATCAAAGCCTTTAATGCCAAGTAGTTCAGCACCGTTACGAGAGGTGACCTGCGCGCGCTGAATCTCCTGCTTCTCGCCCATATACCTAACATTTCTTAGATACGGAGAATCCCCGTCCGACTTATGTAGGTCATCGAACGAGGTGTTGAGGCCGAGGAGGTTCTGGAAAGTAGAGAACTCATAGTTGCGGCGGCCAGTCCTGGTCTGCCAGGTCTGGGTTGTCCTTGAATATACATCAGGGTAGAATCGCTGCCAACGAGAGCCAGCATATAGCGATTCATACCCGTTTACTTTTTTGCGGCTCATAGATTAAAAGCTCCCTCTTACTTGACGTAGTGGTAGTCCAGCTTTCTGCTGGTGCAAGCGCTCGCGAGCCTGAGCTACTAAGTAATCCCAGTCCTCGTAAAGGCTGCGCGCCGTCGCCATATCAGCCGATTCTTCGTTCATCAAAATCTTTACGCACTCTAGTAGGATATCTGCATAAGCATATGGGATGCGAACGAGCTCGTCTGCTGATGTGATTCGTGGGTGGAAAGCGGTATAAACCATATCTACGGCAATATGCCCTTCAGCTGGAGCGTTGAAGGTGAGCTTTGTGTCGCCGCCAAACTCAGTAAGGGTGAATGCGGTCAAGCAATCATTGTCCTCTGGGAATGGGTATTCGCGGCGGAACCAGTTGAATGGCAAGTAGCAAAGTTCTTTGTGGCGGATTCTGCAATCGTCAGCCTCAAGGACTAGGAGCGATTCTACATCGATGATTGTACCGATGCGTGGACTGTCGGCGGAATCGTCCGTCTTGAATCCTCTCAAGAACCAGCTAGTAGACTTGCTACCATCCTTGTTCATATTTGCTAATTCGAAAGTATCTTGATAGCGGAACAAAACATCTAGCCCTTTCTCCCGAGCTAGTCTTCTAAGTGCTGTGTTGGTCCAGCTAATAATACTTTTCATCGGGATTTCACAGGTGGAATCGCCGACCGCCTTCCTGAACTCGTCCGCGAACTCAGAGACGGTTAAATAATTTCCTATCATTTCTTCCTCCCGCAGCCACATCCGCTACTGTGCGTAATGCGGTGCTTCTTTTTAGTCTTCTGTTTGACCGCACGAGGAATTTCTAGTGGGGTCTCGATTTCATTATCGTTGTCTACTGGGTAGCCCAAGCAGCATTCGTCATTGTCGCAACCCTTAATTGTATATGGAGCTTTCCAAATTACTGAGCCTTTGAATACCGTCTTCTTCTTAGGGAAGTTAAGGATAGCATAACCCTTGTGACGCTGGAAGCGGGTCTCCCCCTTCTCTTCGTCGTAGATAGTTTCGAGGTCATTGTACTTATATTTGTAGCCGTCCTCACATTCGACTTCCTGCCTGTTCTGGTCATACCAGTTACAGCGTCCATCGAATGTGCCACCATAAAAGACAATCCCCCGCACCCCACCTGGGCACTTAGAGTGGAGCCAGATAGGGTAGATGACGGGTTTCTTTCCTGCTGCTGTTGGGACACCTAAAATCTGAGCGTAGTTGAACTGGCGGAGACTGTTAGTCTTTGTCAGCTTAGTGCTGCCAGTCTGCTCAGCAGGTATCTTGCAGTCCATTATTCCTCCGTTTCTGTGTAGATATTGATGAGGATTGTTGAGGTATCGATTACTTCAAAGAGGTGTTGGCGCTGGCCGTCTACGAAAGCTGAGCTTGTAGTTGGCTTGCCGTCTGCGCCGAGGTAATAAGCATAGCCAGGAACGTAGCTGTGGCCGCCTACGAAGGTGTAGAAGCCAGAGCCCTGGATGAGGTAATTGCCTTCGACGGTCTCGTCCTTCTCAAGAAGAATGAACTGCGCGTTCTGAACACCGATAGCGGCGAAGCGGATGTCGTTAGGTGTGTTGTTGTAAACATAGCCTGCACGAACCTGGTTCGCCTCCCACTCCTGAGTGAAGCCGTTGCCAGCTGCACTGTAGGTGTTTGGCTGGAAGGTTGCACCTGGGGTAATCTTGTTGATTGGTAAGTGATATAGGAACGGAAGGTTGCGGCCGCACTGTTGGTCTTTAAGCTTCGCGGCCATCAAGAGGTAGCCTTCATCTGGAAGCTTAGTCTGGCCCCATACAGGTACGTCTTCAGCGTCGATATTACTGATTGGGTAGTCGTTACATTTATCACTCATATTAGTTCATCTCCAATGGAATAAATACTGCTTTAACTGCGTGGACGCGCCAGTCGCCAGCATGAACGTTCATACCAGCCCCCTCGACATCGCCAGTGTCACGAGCGTGAAGTTTGAGGGTGCGGCCTTTAGGAACGACCATGCAGGCGCTACAAGACTCGGACATGTCGCCACTTTCTGGCTGACTCCAAGTAGAGTGAGTCGAGTTTACGCGCTCTCTATCGAGAGAATAACCCTCATTATCAAGCATACAAGTAACATCAACTTCTTTAACATAACCTGAGACCTGGTTCTTAATGTTCACGCAATAGTTCACAATCATAACGCCGCAGCAAGGTGCGCGCCAAGATTGATTGTCATCAGGGGCGACGATAATCTCATCGCTTGTGACCGAGTTATCCAACCAATAGTTAGGGCCTTGTGGGTTTGACCAACGAGTGGTGAACTGCTTTGCGTTGGCGCAGAGGCTTGTTAGCACTGGGCCAATTAATGGTTTGCCATTTGCATCCTGAGAGATAACAAGCGTGTTGCCGTTCTCATCTACAGGAAGGGTGTCAACTTCTTCTGGCTGGATGTAGCCAAACTCAACACCGTTGCCAGTATCGGATGGGCGATACATGCCCCACCAGTATTCGTCTGTGCGCGGAGGCACGTCGAGAGCTTCGAGACAGCCGTTGCTGTTGAAGCCGGCGACCCAGTGGAGACCGTTCGTTAAGTGCTCGGAGGCATACCAGTGAACCCAAGAATCTGAAATACCAGTACAGCCTGGGCCACAATCGTTCTCAGCTTTATAAACAAGAAGCGAGCAGTTTTCTGGTTGCTCGTCCTCAACGTTTGCTAAGTCTTCTAGGTTAATGAATTTGGCGATGTCGATAGGACAGACAGACATAATGTAGCCTTCCTGGCCATCCGTCGCCACATAAAGTTCGTTTTGATATTCGAGACAACCAGTCTTCGGGTTCTGTCCGAAAACAGTTTTCGTCTCACAGTTTTGAATCCCCGGTCGAAGTTCCAGAGTATCTGTACAACCGTTGACCGTCACACCGATGGTACAAGCCGTGTTTGGCACCCAGTCAACTACTGGGCAATCATCGCACGACTGTTTCTTTTTCTTACAACCGCAAGGATTGATTGGCATACAAGAGCTGCAGCTCATATGTATATTCTCCTATTAGTTTTAACGTTAAAAACCTAGTGGTTTGATTTAATTATAACAAACAAAAATACCTCCTATGACCGCAGAGGTATTCTTGCTTAGTTCATATCAGCTTAAACCCGATATTCACTCTTGATGGTTTTCGACGTTGGTCGATACCACTATTATACTACGAACTCTTCGTGTACCAAATAGTCACGTAGCCAGACTTACCAGAGTTGTTGCCGGTACAGCTTAACGTGACGTTCGTATTGTCGACAGATACCTGGGTGTTATAGCCGGCGTCTCCCGATGCGTACACGGTTGGAATCGGATACTGGGTGCCCCAGGTTGCTTTTGCAAAACCTCTACAGTCAATAACCGTGTCGAGGTTTGAAATGCCATGAGGAGTATTTTTGCTTGCGTTATTTGGGAGGGCGCCTACGTTAATCGTCTTTCTATAGATTGTCTTTCCATCTATCCATTCGCCAACTGCTTTTTCAGTAGTCGAATACGTGGTGAACGTTGTCTTAGCCGGAGTGATTGTTCCGTCCGTAATGCGAGCACCGTCAATCGCACTAGGAGCGACATCGTAGACGCCGAGGAATGTGTCTGCCGCCAGCGCCGCACCTTCTCCTGGGTCGGTATTGGAAGTCTGAAGGTTCGGCACCTGGATATTAGCTGTCTTATTTGAGCTTGCGTTAGCTGTAAATGTCTGGACTGTCGTACCATTCTTCTGAATCGTAAGAGTTGCGTTGTTGACAGTCGGGATAGTAGGTTTATCCGTCAAATCGTTATAAGAACCTGACGTAGCTACAGTAGCCACATCGTCACTGGATAAATATCCATGGACTCCGTCTTCACCATCATTAGTCAAGTCTGAGGTCTTAGTCGGGACTGTAATATTGGCAGTCTTATTAGACGTTGCATTGGCCGTAAATGTCTGAACATTGGTACCATTCTTCTGAATAGTAAGTGTAGCATTGCCGATATCGCCAGTATTAGCCACTCTCCTCCATGTGCCGTACGTCCAGTTGTTCGCAGTACCATTGCTGTTGCAGCCCTGGTACCACATAGTACCGTTAAGCTCGGTGATGAGGCGCATGCGATAAACCCACGTACCAGTAGTTTCATTGTCGATGGTAGTGGAGAGTGGACTAAATACTTCCATCATAAACGCTGTACCAGTAGGACAGTTAGTCAGGGTAGCGACAGCAGCATTGGTCGAACAGTAGTATTTGCCTACTTTTAGGAACTCAGTAGTGTTTAGATTCTTATTGGCAGAGATGGCAGTACCAAGTGGAACCAAACCACGGTAGAACCTCTCGATATTAGCTATATCAGCCGACGTGATTCTTACCCAGGACGTCCACGTACTGTTCGAGCTATTCCAGCTACGCTTATAGATATTCCCACTAACGCCGTCATTAATGTAAATCTGATATTTAGTACCAGTAGTCCAATCGACATACATGGTGCCCCACGCTCCAGTAGGAGAGTTGGTTGGGGTGGCGGTGATAATGTATATACCAGTAGTTTTGATTGTATTCAAATCGGTAGCAGTAGAGAGTCTAGTAACTTCCATATAGTTGGCAGTAGTAGAATTGATGGTCGTTGTGCCAAGCGTACCGCTATTAGCTTTTGTGATGCTACCAGTCGCTTTTCCGTTCAGCGCAGCGGTAATAACCGAGTTCTGCACTGGGGCTACACTCGTAGTCGACAATGCGGCGTCAGTCCCAAGTAAAGGAATATATGTAGCGTTGTTCGTTGCTGCAGTCCAGGTAGCTTCATTAATATCAGTGATTGTAATCGTGCCGCTAGAATGGACATCTACATACGTGTATGGAGACATGCGGCAGTAGATTTCAGTAGTCCTAGACTCAGGCACACCATATACCTTGATATTCACCCATCTGTTTGACGTGGTTGCAGAGGTATTGTTTGCATTATGGTTCGTGCCTAACTCGATACATTTACCTCCATATCCAGACGCACACATACCATCAATGATGTAGCGTTCCTCACGGGTGAACAAGATGATACCTGCCCCATCCGTAGAGTAAGTACCGCCAACTACAGTAATCTTCTTGTAGTTGAGCGTGGCAGCAGTAGTGTATGAACGCTTAAAATTTACTTTTGAGTTGACTGCAGAAACGTCAGCTTTCCCGTCTAATGCTGCCTTGACTACGGAGTTCTGGACTGGGTTGGCCGAAGAAGCGGAAAGGGCGGAATCTACCTTCGCCGAGATGACATTGTTGGAGATTGTCATATTCGAGCCAGCGGTCAAAGTATCTTGCTTCGCTGCCAAGTCAGTTTGGGTAGCTACGACAGTGGTGTCAATCGAGATTTCATTATTTGCATCGATGTCGATACCGTTGCCAGCAGTATAAATCTCATCAGCAGGGGTGGCCCAGGTGCCATCGCCTTGGAGGAATTTGTTTTGGTCGCCGGCTGCAGGAGCAGGGACATAACCGTGAGCACCAGCGGTGGAAGAGGTTGCGCCCGTCATATCTACGATAGTAGGAATTGTAGGTTGATTCGAGAGGTCATTGTAAGAGCCGCTCGTAGCTACGGTTGCTAGGTCATCAGCTTCTACGTAGGTTGAAGTTCCATCAGCGCCATCGTTAGTGAGGTCGGAAGTCTTGGTAGGAATGTTGATTGAGTTAATCAGAGCATTAACCTGAGACTGGTTGTAGGTCTCTGACTTGGTGTAGTAGTTGCTGAGGGCGGAGCTGGTTAGGTACCCTGCATCGTTCGTAAAGGCGGAAACATTCGTAGGAATAGCCGCCGAGGTAATATACCCAGCGTCATTAGTGAATGAACTGACATTGGTTGGGATTGCCGCGGAGGTAATATATCCTGCATCGTTGGTCCAGTAGGAAACATTCGTCGGTCTGTTAGTGACGTCATCCCAGTCTACTGAGCCAGCGCTCGTAACAGACACGATACCATCCTGGTCGATAGCAAGACCAGTACCGATACGGATTAGGCCTAGGTCGTTAGCGGAGGCGGTAGGAATATCTGTAAGGGTGATGAAGCCCGAGTCGTTGGTAAGGTCGGAGGTTTTGGTTGGAATGCTCAAGGAGTTGATTAAGTTATTAACCTCACCCTGGCTGTAGGTCTCACTTTTTGTGTAGTAGTTTGAGAGAGCCGAGCTGGTAATGAAGCCGGCGCCGTTTGTTAGGTCTGCAGTGTCGGTAGGGACCGTAATGTTTGCGGTCTGGTTGGTCGAGGAGTTAGCCGTAAAGGTAGCCACATCAGTCCCGTTCTTTTGGATAGTGAGCGTGGCATCATTCACTGTAGGGATTGTCGGCAAACCATCAAGGTCAGCATACTGGTTCGAGAAGGCTGCGGCGCCCAAATCATCCGTCTCGACATAGGTCGAGTTGCCATCACCATCGTTTGTTAGGTCAGAAGTTTTAGTAGGCACAGTAATATCAACAGTCTTATTGACGATTGGTTGGGCGGTGCCATTAACCTCAATCGTATCAATCTTACCGCCGTTCAAATCCACATAGTCTTCGGTTGCGAACGGACTCTGACCATCACCATCGTTATTGAGGTCGGAGGTATCGACCGGGACGGTAATGTTAGCCGTCTGGTTAGATGCCGAGTTGGCAGTAAAGGTTCCGACAGTTGTGCCATTCTTCTGGATGGTAAGGGTCGCGTCATTAACAGTAGGAATAACCGTAGAGTCTGGGAGGGCGCCGACATCCTGAGCTGTAAGGGTAATGTCCGAGGATAGGGCTTTACCGTTAATCGTACGGGACATCGGAGTGAAGATAGCATCAGTTTCGGCCTTCGTGTAGAACGGACCTTCTGCGCCAATATAAGTCCACGTAGAGTTGCTCCAACGGTAGTAAGTAGTGGCATCATCTCTAGTCTCATCTGTGAGGACCTTGATAATATCATTATCACTCAATGTAGATGTGTCATAGTTCTGTAAAGCTGCATAGGTGCCAACAATATCTACAACGTCCGAAGACGCCACGATGGCGTCAATCTGTTCCTGGAGGCCGGAGTCCGCAATCTCGCGAGCGTCAGTCTCGTAACCGATTTGTGTGTCCGTCTCACTCTTGGTGTAGTAATCATCCAAGGTAGATGATTCAACATAAGTGTCCGTGCCGTCGGAGCCGTCATTTTCTAGGTCAGAAGTCTTGGTCGGGACCGTAACGTTGACGGTTTTGTCGGTGACCGTGAGGGGCTGGCCATTCTGAGTAATAGTCTCGATAACGTTTACTTGAGCACCCTCTTCAATAGTGTCAAGCTTCTCCTCTAGCGGAGCGACGGTCTCATCGGTGTATTCTGCGGCACGTCGCAAAATATCCTCAACATCAACTGGTTGAGGCATAGGGGTAAAGATACCATCGCAGTCGAAAATATAAGCGTCTTGCGACTCTTTATCGACGACAATGGTTTCGCAGTAATCTCCGGTCTTCGGAGTGTAACTATTTCTTATTACTGTTTTCATGTTTCTCCTGTTCCAAGAACCAAGTCTTATATTCTTCTACCTTCTGTGAAACGTACGAGTTTCCTCCGTTTCTCTTATATATATCATACTCGTGCAGAACGGCCTGGTAGTTAGTAGGAAGATGCCCCTCGTGAGCGGCAACATGGTCCTCCAGAATCAACTGGAGGATTGATTGCCTTGCAGCGTGCATATCATTAGAACGCTTTTGAAGTAGAGCAGTAATAGCCGTAACTACCGAAGGAACACCAGCGGAAATTAAGGATATTAAAACTGCATCAGACATCTTCGTACACCTTCTTCGTCACGCCATTTACTGAAGCATAAATCTTAACTAACTTCTTTGTCTGGCCATTGACCGAGGCATAGACTGGGCCGAGCTTTTTCGTTTGTCCTGAGACCGAACCGTATAGAGTACAGCCTAAGTTCGTATTAGAAATTACGACAGTGGACACCTCGGACCTTTCGCCGTGGTAATCCATCCAGGCTTCGACCGTCGCCGTAGATGCAGCAGGAATAGTCAAATTGAAATTAGTGACAAAGTCAATCGCTGCTACGGTAGCGTTATCTATATATACCCAGTTGCCATTATCAATCTTGTAACGAATCGTACGGGTGAGGCTGGCCGAATCATAGGTCGTGTGGTTATTAGCTACTACGCCAGTGTATGAGACAGGATAAACCTTCGCGCCACCACCACCTGGGTCGGTATAAGTAAGTTGACCTGGAGCTGGAGGAAGATAACGCAAAGTAGGGTCGAACCGTTCTGTTGCGCCGACTGAGTTCTGGACCGAACCATTCAACTTATAGTGGAGCAAGCCTTTAATAGGGATAGGGTTGTAGTCCTTGAATGTACAGGTCTCATTGGTGAATAGGCTATAGAAGTCCATTGCGGAAGTCGGTTGACTAGAGAAACCCTGAATACCGTGGGCGTCATCCCAAGTCATAAGGTTATCAATCTCGCCGTTGTAGGAACCTACTACGATAGTAGACGCATAGATAACGTTCAAACCACCAGTCGAAGTACAACTCGTTGTTGCCGAGATTGAGTCCCAGGTACAGCCATCATATCTAATCGAAGTACCCCCAGGAGGGTCGCCACCACCACCGATGTTTAGTGTCCAGTTAGCAGTACCAGATGCGGTGCCGCCAGCAGATAGAGAGGCCGAAACGTTGTACCAACCCTGAGATGCTGGAACATTAGATACGGTACAGTTGAATGTGCCACTATCTGCATAGCCACCTGTGCCGAAGTTCAAGTTGATTGATTGAGAGCCACTACCAGTCAGCGAGACACTCGCGTTGTTATATGCAATCCAACCGCTAGTACAAATTACTCTGACTGTACCTTTGAATGTGAGAGTAGTTCCAGAATGGACGACATCCCACACGTTGAGGTTTAAGGCCATATGTGGATATTTTTGTGTCTGGACATCAATCTGTCCTTGCCATCCTGAACTTGCCATTATTCGCTCTCCTCAATACCATAAACGGCGATAAAGTTGTTTGCCGCGAGGGCAGCCCCTTCCCCTGGGTCCGTATTAGTTAGGGTGAATACAGGGACAGTGAGGTTAGCTGTAACATTAGATGACGCGTTGGCCGTGAATGTCGCCGCCGAAGTGCCATTAACCTGAATGTTAAGAGCAGCATTGTTAACCGTCGGAATGACAATACCAGCAACCGCTGTGTCGGTGTAGTCTTTGGCTGAAGCCAACGTGGAGGCATCATGCTCATCTACGTATTGCTGAGAGACGCCGCCTTGGCCAGAATGAGCATCGGTATAATCCTTAGCGGCCTGTAGGGTTGCGGCGTCCTGGTTATCAACATACTGCTTGGTAACATCTCCGCCGCTATGCTGGTCGGTGTAATCCTTGGCAGCCTGAAGAACCTCTGCATCTTTTGCTATGGCGAAGTTCTCAGCCGTTTCGATTGCGGCGAGAGCTTTTGCATCAACATAGCCCATCGGTGCACCTTCCTGCTGTTTGGAAGTGTAGGTAGTGAATACGCCGTCAGAGTCGAAGATATACTGCATACCTTTGTCTTCATCGACGATGATGGTGTTGCAGTATTCGCCGGTCTTTGGAACGTATGAATTTCTTACAACAGTTCTCATACTATACCTCCGGACCGCCAGTTAAATCGAATGAGCGATAGCGACCATCTGGTGCATAGACGTAAGCTTTGTTGTTAGCGAAGTCATATACGGTCTGACGTGCGATAGTGCGGGATGCTGGGTCATAGTTGTCGATAAACATTGGGGATGCGCCGAAGCGGGTTGGGGTGCCATCGTCAGAGATGTAGTAAACAGAATCGTCTTCCTGATTGTAGACGAATGAATTGCGGAAGGCTTGGCCTTCTTCAAGGTTTGGTACCACGAACGAGCAAATCTTTACCATAGATTCACAGGACTGGCATGGGTCGCAGTCTGTGCACTCTTTGATATATGCACGCTTCGGGCAACCACCCTCTTTCTTTTTTAGCGGGCAGCGGCACAATCTTTGTGGCTGGCCGCAGTTGCAACAGTTGCAGCTCATTTATAATTTCTCCTTGTTTAAGATGTCTAGCTAACACACCTTAAACATTAAAGTTCATAAAATCCCCACCCCCGAAGGGGGGTGAGGATATTAGCGATTACTCGCCGTCGCCGCCTTCGCCTTCGTTACCGTCGCCTTCGCACTGAACGTCGAATGCGATGATAAAGACTTCGCGTGGGAAGAGCAAGTCGTTGTAGCCAAGGAAGGTTTCCTGGATAGATTCGTACTTGTTCTCGCAAGTTGCTGGGAAGTGGGTCATGTCCATGAGCGGCTCGACACCGGTCAAGAATGAACGGCGGGAAGCGATGACGACATAATACTTCTTGCCATCAGCGCTGAGGAATGGGTTGAAGGAACCAGCTGCCTGACCGCCAGTGATAGCACCAGTCGTGGTGTTAACAGTTGGGTTGTAGAACCAGATGTTGTCTGGAGCGATGTAAACGGTTTCGCCGAAGAGCTTGCCACCGAGTGGGCCCATAGCTTTCCAGCCACCCTGTACCAACGGAACGTTGACAGTCGTTGCGCCAGCGTTTGCGTTTGCAGAAGATGCAGCGCCAAAGCCAGTGTAGATGGTAGCACCTGGAGCAACCATATCGCTTTCGAAGTAACGATGAGCGAGGATGCCGTATTCGGTGAGGCCACCGTAGACAGTCTTCATATAGTTGATAGCCTGGGAGAGGATTTCGTAACCGTTAGCGATTGCGGAACCACCATCGATGTAGTGGGTAGCGAAGCAAGCGCGGTCGGTTGGAATCATCGTCTCGGTTGCCTGTGCAGCAGCGAGAGCCTGGCACATAAATGCGTTCCAAGCAAGGATACCCTGAATCTGGGTGTTAGCTTCGACGCTCTTGCGGAAGCGCTCTTCGAGCGTACCGTAGGTGAGCTTCTCAGTTTCAACACACCAGGAAGCGCCGACACGATACATCTTGTCGAAGCGGATTTCCTTCTGGCGCCAGGTAGGAACCGTAGAAACACAACCTGGAGCACATTCCATATCCATTACTGGAGGACAGCTCTGGCCGTCTTTGTAAGTAACGTCAGAAACGTTTACGAGGTTGAATGGGTTTTCTGGGTTCTCAAAGCGAACAATGAGAGAGTGACTAATTTGAAGGTCACTAGAAACAGTCTTTACCTCTGGGTTAAAGAACTGAAGACCTGCAAAGGTTGCAAAGCGGTCTTTAAGAATAGTTGGATGGTACTTGACCTCCATCAACGGAAGATGGTCAGCTGGTGAAAGTGGAGTATCATCGATGGTCTTTGTATAATTACAAACACTCATTTTGGGTTAAATCTCCTAAGTTTAAAGTTTTAACCCCTTCTCAAACTATTTCTTACCGCGGGCTTCGTTTTGCAGAAACTCGATAGCTTGCTGCTTTTGTGGATGTGGGGCGCGGCCGTAGCGTTCTTCCTGCGCCGAGAAAATAATAATGTTCTCTGCAGCAAGGTGGTCCATAGTCTGGACCTGCTGGATTGGCGAAGCGTTGTCCACATTATTGATTGGGTCTGGTATGTTTGCCGGTGTGTTGGCGGCCTGGATTGATTTCTCTGCGTTAGCAAGTTTCTGCTTATAGTCAGCATACTTGAATACGCGATTCAAATCTATCTGGTTGCCGTTCATCGGGTTGATGCCGTCAGCAATCATTTCTTTGTAAAAGTCCGCGTTGACCTTAACGTCTGGATAACTTTTCTCGACGGCCATTTGGGTCATCACGATATCCATATCGCTAATGGTCTGAGTCTGTTGGGCTGGAGCGGCCGGAGTTCCCTTCGGTTCTTGCTTCAGTACCTCTGCTACTGACTCTTTAGGTTGATTGCGAAATGCTTGATTCCTCTTAACGAGTTCAGCAATCATTTCAGTCGGAGTTCCTTTGATGTTCTGGTTATCCAGATACTTCTGGGTAGCCTCATCTAGGGTTGCCTCTGGGGTTGCAGTTGTTCCTGTTTCCGCTGGTGCTGGAGATGCCTCTGCAGCAGGAGCTTGTGGGGCCGGTCCCTGTGGAGCAGCTTCAGGAGTAACATTTACCGCATTTGCGTTTTCGTCCATTACTCTTCCTTTATAGATTAGTTTGTTAAGGGTAAGCCTGTTGGCTTAACTAAAGTATAGCATTATTTTTTATTAGTTTTCTTTTGCTCATCGATATGTTGAAGTTGAGCACGAGCCTCATCGATGTTGTAGAGCCCCTCAAGCTTTTTAAGATTATCATCGAGCAGTCCGACATCACGAGAGGCGAGGGCAAAATTGTTCGTCTCAATGCCCATACGGATGTTGGCAAGGGCGGAGCGAATCCCCCGGATATAATTCCGGGAGACTTCGATTGCCCCATATTTAATAACTAGAGTTTTTAATACATCGTCCCTATTCATTTATTAATACTCCAAATTATTAAGTGGCTCTGCAGGAGAAACGCTCATATTAGCTTCTATCCCCTGCTGGTAATTGTCATAGCCAGTGTCGGCCATAGGTCCGCCCATAGCGTCGGCCATCCCCATCTGCGGTGTAGAGAACTGGTCCTGGTATCCAGGTTCTTGGGTGGCGGCAGCAGCGTTATAGATTTGTTCCATATCTTCTGGAGTCATACCGCGAACCATATCAGGGGTGATTGGCTCTTGGTCATTCTGAGCTTGTGCCTGTTCGAGAGCTTGCTGTGCCTGAAGAATTTGCATTGGGTCAACCTGTTGCTCAGCCACGAAGCTATCAGCTTGCTGGCGAGTGACGACGCCCTGAGAAATAATCGGGACCAAAGTCTTAACAAGATTCTCCTTGTTGATGCCTTCGACGCCTACGAGGGTCTGCATAATCATCAAAGCGTTGCGGCCCTGCTCAGCGCGCTCAAGCTTAATCTTCGAAGAGAGTTTAGCACGGATGATTGCGCGGCCGAGGATATCTTGCTTGGAGAGGGTGGCGACTGAGCCTTCGTATGGGAAGGTAAGGTCGTCTTTGTTGTCATAGATAAGGGTGAGCGCAAACATCTTCTGAGTAAGTTCAGACATACCGACCTCGATGTTGGCGAGCGGTGCGTTCATACGCTGAGATACTGCGCCAACCATAGCAGAGGTTTCTGCGGCGGTTGCGCGGTTGCCAATCATAGCCTGGAGTTCGAACTGGTCAGTAGCACCGAGCATACGCTTAATGCGTTGTTCGCGGCGCTCGATAGCGGAGATACACGGAGACATATCGTGAGACTTGTTCACGACGCCGAAGGTCTGGAGCGTGCCCTCTACAATCTGACCTGCTACCTGAGATAGCTTCTCGAACTGCTCTGCATCGTAGGAAGCGGACATGAAGGTGATTGGCGCCATAATACTGAGGTTATGGTTCATTACTGCTTCGATAGAACAGATAGCGTCGAAGTCATCGAGGCAGTAGAAGAGTGGAGATACAGGGAAGGTTTCCCAGTCTGCATCAATAAATGGAATAGTTACGATTGGGGAGTCGACACGGACGGTGTCGGTGCGGGTCTTCTCTTTGCCTTCTGAGTCATAATACTTAACTGGAATATTCTTCTTGAGCTTATCTACTTCGAGCTGGACAATGAAGCGGCGATTGATGATAACTGCATAGACATCGGAGATAAGGTCCCAGATGTAAGCAACCTCGACGTCCTCGCCTTTATAGCCTGTCTCCTTAGGAGATACTTCCTTGCCTTTCTTATCAACAGACTTGGAGTCGCCTACTGGGTCGACAGCGTAGATAGAATTGAAGGTATTGAGGTCAGCAGTAATCTCATCTTCCCAGCGGTATGGGTGTGCGCCGGAAAGCTCGTCGACATACTGGTCAACATCGTTAATAGTCTTGAGCATATAGCCGTAACCCTTCTTGTAGATTTCGGCCTTAACCTCGGACCAAGCTTTAACCTCGGTGAAGCCGGTGAAGCGTGCACGGTTGGTCTTGGATGCGCGTGGGTCGTGGAGCATCTTATAAGCATCGATGAGAGAAACCTTAAAGCGACCTTCGCCCAATGGCTTGAGATAGAAGTTCGCCTGGCCTTGCATTACCAACTTGCGGGTGGCTTTAGGTAAGAGCGAATCAATCTTGTTGTCCTCGTGGAAATATTTAGCAAGAGCTGCTAAGCGGTCTACAAGGGCTGGGTCCTTCTCTGCGTATTCATCTGCTGGTTCGTATTCGAACTGGCTGGCGCCGCCCATGGTCATAGAGACCCAGGTTTCTACGGCATTGAACACCGTGTCGTTGGTAGCATCAGGGATTGTACTGCAGAGATGCTTCAAACATTTATATAGCTCAGGATTACCGTTACCGATATTCTGAACATACTTATCTGCGTTCTCCCTATAAGTGTTATGGAGTGGACATTGTTTGTATGCTAATACTGCTCGCTCACACATAGCGAGAAGTGGGAGGCGCGCCTCAGCCGCTTCTTTCACATAGCGAATCAGATAGTCATATTGTTTTGTCTTATCTGCTCGTGGCATTTAGTTTGTTCCTTTAATAGTTAATTAACGTAAAGGTTGTACCTTTAAGCTTATTTTACCATTAAAGTCTTGACCTACTGGTTGGGTCTTTGCGCATATACTTCTTGTATTTATTCATATCCAAAGAGGCTGCCCAGCACCAGCGCGCTGCAATCGTATCGTCGTGATATGGCTCGCCGTTCTCATCCTGGCCTGTAGCTTCTGCGCGGTAGCCACCGCCCGGGAGCTGAGTCCAGTTAAAGTGTTGCGCCTCCCTTAGGAAGAACTCGTCGTGAGGTTTGTAGATGCCCTGGTTCATTAGGAACTTGAGGCGGCGGATTGCTTCATTCTTCATAGGGGTAGTGGTGCGGATGCCGTACTTGAGAGAGCGGGTCGACCCCTGAATGTCGAGCCAGAGGCGTGGATATCCCAAACCCTTAATGAACTCAATCATCGTCTCACCCATATTCCTTTCAATAAGAATCTCTGCCTTGTTGTAGTAGGTGGCGAGGTTGACTGCGAGCTCGGCGCAATCTGTCTGCTCAATGTATTCAACGAAGGAGCAGACCTCCTCATTGGTAGCTTTATCGATAACGACACCGGCGGTGCGGTCGGCAGCATAACCAGAGGATGGGTCGATGCTGAGAATGTATCTGTGGCCAGGGATAGGCGCGATGTATTGGCGGATGGCGCTCTTAGGACACTCGGCCATCACCACCTTGTTTGTCTTCTGGTCTAGGAACTGGTCAAGGCACTTGTATTCGTGAGGGTGCTCGAGCCAGTAGTTAACAACCTTAGCAGGGAGGACTGGGCGGCCGGTAGCCTGGAAGGATTCCTCTGGTTCGGACGGGTAGTTCTCGAACATATAATCCTGGTCGGACTTAGCTTCCTTATCAAGTGTGATGTCGTAAAAGTTAAGCTTATCGACCCACTCGTCTTCTGGATAACCACGCTCCTCAAAGATATCCATGAGCTTCATATCATATTCGGTCGGCTCGTAGTGGTCAAGGTCATAGAAGCGAGAGAGCTTGTCTGGCTTAATCTCATACTCGTGTTGCATATGCCACGGGAGGAAGATGTGTTTGATGCGCGAGCCAGGCTGCTGGGATTGGCGGACGACATCATAGAAGTGGTTAGAGCCGTTGGACGTCGAGACGTAAACCGTGAGCACCATACCAGTCTTAGGCTGGGTAGCAAGGACACCACGCTCAAGGTTCGAGACGTTGTTATAGAAAGCATACTCATCGAGGATAACAATCTGGTTGGTCTGGGAACGGCCGGCAGCGCGAGACTCGGAACCACCGATACGGACGTTGCATCCCATAGATACACCGTGGAAGTCACGGACCTTGACGTATGGGTTAGGCGATGCCGTAGCATACATATCTGGCATTAGCTGTGGGTGGGTCGCCTCCATTAGCGGAATCCATTTCTCAACGAAGAACTGGTTGGCGAGCTGGTCGTTCGGGAACAGGTGGGTCAGGTTGATGTTCTGCTTGCGAGAGACGATATATTGTTCAAGGGCGGCAAGCACGACAGAGATACCCATCTGGCGGGACTTATGGATTACCAGGGTGACTGGCTCCGGTACCTTCGCAAAGATATAAGGCAAGATGAGACGAGCAACCTCACGTTGAGCCTCATTCAAAATGAATGGGACGGCGTGACCCTGCTTGTCGACAATCATCTTCCCCTTAGCACAATACTGGGTGAAGTCCAACATTACGGAACTAAAGTCGTACTTGTCGAACTTCTCCCAGTGATTGTAAAGGGGAGTAATCAGTTTAGACTTACTCCCCGTTGCCATTATTTCTTCGTAGCCTTTTTGAGTTTAGCGATGCGAGTTTTCTTCTCGTCTTCCGTGTGCTCTTCTTTCTCTTCGAACATAGGCTCTTCTGGTTCCTCAACTACTGGCGTAGTCTGAACTTCCTTAGCCTGTTCGATAGGCTTGATGGTTTGGTTGGCGGCGCCAACTGCCTTGATTTCCTGACGCTGTAGGATGTCAGCAATCTGAATCTCTATGTTTGAGATTGCACGCAAGAAAGCGATAGCCTCTGCCTTAGTAGTGATACGAAGCTGCGAAATCGCCGCAATCTTCTGTTGTGTACTCTGTTGTCCTCGGTACATTACTTACTCCTTTTTAATAGTTTCTTTAACGATTGGGCGGCAGATTTGTCCACCTCAATCTCATCATAAGTGGTGGTCATCTCCTGAAGGATAGCGATATTCGCTTTCTTGTCAGAGATAATCTTCTTGAGTTTATCAATATCTTTGTCGGCTAGGAACTCTAGGTTACAGCGCAGCATTTCATTATAGTCTTCAATGCTCTCTGTTTCTTCCTTAATCAAATGATTGATTTGGGCGGCGGTGTCTAACCCCTTCTCTTCGACATACTGCTCAGGGGAATCGACTTCTACTACCATCATATTAGGTAGCACTTCTTCAGGGGTTAGCGCGCCGCGCATTTCTTTTATATCATTCTTCATTGTAAAATTACTCCTTTATAAAGTAATTATACATCGAGCTTACGCCAATCAAGTTCGAGCGGAATCTTAATTGAAGTATTCTTCGAGCTGAACCTAGACTTAGCAATCTCCACCTCAAGCTTCTGGACCGTGCCCTTAATGTCTTTCTTGTTCGCCTTGAAGTCAAGACGAAGTGAGGAATAGTATTTAGGGCTGGCGCCGCCTGGGGTGTTCACGATAGGGACTGGGCCTGGCGCAATCTTCTTGTGATTCACGAAGATGAAGGCTGTGTTGGAGCCGTTGAGCTTACGGATAAGTTGCTTCATCCAGCTTGTCATAGCCTTAGCCTGAGCAAGACGAGTGGACATGGTCTGCTCGTTGTCGGCCGCGAGCTCGTCGTTCGAGACAAGGGCTGCTAGAGAATCCACGATAATTAAATCGTATCTATCGTCTTTAGCGTCTAGGACATCATTGACGATGCCCCAGATAGTTTCGATGACATTCTCGGAGATGCAATCGACACCGTGCTCACGAAGGAATCTAAACTCGTCTGCTGGCAGAGAGTTCTCAGTATCGATGTAGAGAGCCTTGATGTCTGGGCGGATGGCGATGTTCTTGCAGAAGCGAGACTTGCCGACTGAGCTCATACCATAAACCTCGGTGATGCAGTTGCGCGGGATTCCGCCCCCACCTTCCTGGATGAGGTTATCTAGTTCGTCATAGCCAGTAGAAATAAATGTACGATTTGAGATAAGCTCCTCATACTCGGCCATGGTCTGAAGACCACGACCCTTGAGGATATCGTCCAACGACATTTAGTCTTCCTTGTATTCGTCAGCTGGTACTTCGATGTTGTAGTGGTTAGCTTCGCGCTTTGCCCATTCCTCGTCACCACGATGGGTAGGAACTACGCCCCAGTCCTCCATAGACTCGATGATGTTGTCCCAGTTTGGTTCGGCGTCGTCGCCTTCGCCTTTCATTTCGCAGCGCTCAATCTTATATTTCTGAGCAAGCACATAATAGAACTCCGCCTTAGAATCGTCCCAGAGTTTACGAATCTGGTACTCGCCAAGGGAAACCTGGCGCACATCTTTTGGCGGTTTGTAAGCAAATTGATTGTCCATAAAATCCTCCTTATGGATTAAGTTTATACTATTATTATACCAAGAAAAAAGGCCGGATTACTCCAGCCTTTCTTTAAGGAAGTCTCGCTGCTTACGCATACAAGCTTTGAACGCGCCATCATCTGAATGAGCTATCAACCACTCGCACGCCTCGATAACATCAGGGCAGTACGGTAGTGGAAACATCGCGGCCAGCTCTTTCTCCGGAGGAAGAGGAATGTCGTGAAGTTCCCTGTGTAATTCATTATGGATGTCTATTGGTATCTCGTAGGTGAAGTGGCGGCGAACCTCGATAGCATATCTGCTAGACCAGTGTTTTCTCTGGAATAACAGATGGTGAATATTCCTATGCTTATCACGTTTTCGTTTTAGTCTTCTGCCTTTTCTACCCACATAATCACCCCCTTATTTGGATAAGCTCCGCGCCGTATTCTCTCAATACAGAAACGACGAAGAGAAGGTCATCAGGCTCGCCATACACCAGCACGGCTGAGCCAACATCAGTTACGTTCATCCCGATAGTATCGTACAGCTTACGACTATCTATAGGATGTTTTATCTCTGCGTAAATAGTCATAAGACGCCTCCTTTGTAATGTGCAACGTATAAATAAATTATATCAAAAAAGCAGGTAGGGACGGTCTACCTGCTTATTCTATTATACTACTTAACGTCCTCGACTCCGATGATGGCTCCGGGGCCCGCTGGCTTCGTCACCGTAGGCTTAGGGGCATCATTTAAGAATGGCTCTGTCTGGTACGGGGTGCCAGGCACCCTATCCCGATAGTTCGGCATCGTAGGCCACTGAGGTTGTTTCTCGAGCCCGGCGGCAAAATCAACTAGCGTCTGAATCTTCAGAAGCTTCTTATCGGCAGTGTCCTTGCCCTCGAGAATCTTCTTCAAGTTATCAATTAAGCTATTATACATTTAGAATCTCCTTGAATTGTTTAGCGACTTCTGTGGCGGCGCCAGCATTGATGTCGACCCATCTATGCTTGCCATCAGTTAATTTGTTATCGACTAGAACTCCGAAGGTGTGGTTCTTGAGGAGCGGAATCTCATCATACAAACCTTCCTGCTCTAGGTATCTCTTAGCGATTGTGGAGGCTTGAGGAGTAATCTGGTTTAGTTGGCGGGCGGAAATATTAACGTATTGTAGGACCGTAGCTAGTCTAGCTCTGACCGAGCCACAGCCGCAATGCATATAGGTCGGAGCGAGCATAGTGATGTGCCCGTCTTTCTCTTCAAAGCCTGGTGTTGTAAACATATACATATTCCTCCTTATGGAATGATTACCCCATCTAATATATCACCGGCGGCCTTATTCCTGTCGGGGCCAGCCCAATCCTCAGCCTTATCAACAATCGTAGACTCAAGATTACGGCGTTGGTTCTCCGAGGCTTTAATCTTATCATCGATGGTCTCCGCCTGGTCTATGAGGTCGTTGCCTGTTTTGAGGAGTTTGCTCTGAGCCTTGAGGGATTCCTTCTGGATGTTCTGAAGCTCGACGGCTAGGGCTAGCTTGTGGTTATTCGCCATCGTATTGTAGAGAATCGAGTAGGCCTCAGAACTTTCCATAGTCCTAATGGTCTGGGGGTCGTTCTTCCCGAGGACAGCCAGCGCCGCATCCTTCTTGGACTTTCCCTGTAAAGTCAGGGCGATGTAGTCCTTAGCGTCCTTCAGTTTTGTCTTTGCCATTTGATTTCTCTTTTTCATTAGCCATATAGACCTGAACGGTCTTCAACATACGAGTGATTGCGTCGGAGCAGCCCGAATCAATAACATCCTGCTTAGACTTGAAAGTAGGTTGCTTGAGGTTATTAGTCTGAATCAGGGAGTAAACGGCGAGGAGGCTGGCCGCGTCCACAACGTGAAGGGTGTTAGTAAGAATAGCTAGCGCGCGCTCCGCCGCCACCAATCTCTCTTCGAGCTCTTTAACCTTAGTAATTAATTCCTTAGTAGTTTCCATCTATCTGTTCTCCATATAGTTAACATACTCACCATCGCTTGCGTATTTATTGGTAATCTTATTCTTCCATCCGCCGTTCACCCACTCCCAGTGCTCGCATCTGTTCTTAGCGAGGCCTGAGTAAATCCCCTGGCAACATTCCGGCAGTTCACCATCGTCGAGATTCCGATACTGCGCATATGGGTCATTTGATTGGGCATCGAGTTGGTCGAGAAGAGCATCGGCCTGGTCCTTATTGGTTTGACTAGCAAGCCACTCAATATAGTCAGCAAGGGTCTTCCCCGCGCCCTTCGCCTGCTCCTTTAGTTGCGAACGGACAGACTCTTTGATGTTAACTTTAACGTATTGGTCTTGTTCCATTGTTTCTCCTTTATGGAACATATTATACCACGTATGGAACATGGTTTGGAACATCATGGAACATAATTTGGAACATCGCGTGTTCCAAAAACTTATTGGAATCCACAAAAAAACTCGTGAGGAGTAGTATCCTCACATCCATTCACTCACTTCGTTCGCTCATTTCATTATATTTAACAGGGGTGGGGGGCTCTCCGTGGCGCTTGTTATTGATTGCGGGCGGTGGCGGTGGATTGGCGACCATAATAATGGCGGGGCGGATTCTTAAGGGGTGATAAGAGGGCGGGGCGGGCTTCTTATCCTCTATCGTCGAGGCGGTATATAGAGGGATTGAATAGAGAGAGGGCGGGGGGGCGCGGATTCTTATCATTATATGGGCGGGCAAATAACAGGGGTGGAGGGCGGAATTTTGAACAATTTTCGCCATTTTTGTTCATTTTTTGCATTTCATGGATTGACGTTTTTAGTCAAGTCCTGTATAATGAGGTCAGAACATTAAGAGAACAGATAAAAGAACGGGGCGCAATAATAAGAATATCGAGGCGCGGGGTTCTTAAAAGTTCTTGAGCGGTTCTAAAACATCACGGGGCGGGCGAACATTATAGACGGACGGAAGCGGGAAGCGGACGGACGGCGCACGACGGTTACACGGGGAAGCGGGGACGCTTCACGGGCGCAATACGGAAGCGGACGGCGGACGATAGACGGGGCATGGTATTTTGCGAATCCTTCTCTGTTCGAATCGTCGGCAAGGTATTTTAAAAATTAGAGAAAGCGAAAGCACGCACGGCGAAAGAAACGTATAGTCGAGGCGGTAGCGAGATAGCGTTAGGCGCTAAAAGTCGCGGGCGAGTAGTTTTGTCGGCGCTAGCTTATGGGGCTAGCGAGGGCTTTCAAGTAGCGGTTATAGCTTGTGCTTATGCTAGCTAGTATTTCACGTGAAACACTAGCTAATAATAAGCATAAACGAAAGGAAAAAAGCTTATGAAAAAGAGCTATATTTTCAAATATCAAATAGTAAATGGCGAAGCTTGCGACGTTCAGATATTGGCAGAAAATTGCTATAAAACACAATACGGCAAAGCACTAATAGCTAATCTAGCAAGTGAGCTAGAACATAGCACAGACGACACCTTCCATTATGGCGACGTCGAAGCCGACAGTGTGAGCGACGCTATTGTTGTAGCAGAGTATAAGCTGGGAATCCGCAAATAGAAAAGGAGCAAGGAAAATGACTAGAAAACATTTTGTATTGATAGCAAAAATTATAGCGAAGTGTGGGGGCGCGCCAGAAGATGAGAAGTGGAACATCAACGCGCTTCTACGTGAGCAAAATATCAATTTTGATAGCGATAGATTCTGGAGCGCGGTGGAAAAAGAACTAGATAAGGAGCAAAGCAATGAGTAAAGCAAAAAGATTCGAGGACGTCGAGTACGACGAGGACGGACACGTAATAGGATTCGATTTTTAAGGAGTAATGTAATGGCGATATTTTGGGTAGGCTTGCTAGTTTTAGAACTAGCAGTTATCAATCTAATAGTAGAAGCAAGCAAGGAGTAGTAATTATGAGACTAGTAAGTTATGAGCGCGGCACGGGCTTAGGCAATGAGTTTGAAAACTGGAATAAGCAAGTGCCAAAAATAACGGCGTTGTTCGAGCGCGACGACGGCAAAAAGATAGAGTTGGAGCTAATAGAGACGGGCAGATGCACGCCAGTTATTATAGACGACACGCAATATAAGTTGAATGCTTATACTCAATACGGGTTCAAGCGCGCGAGCCACTTAGGCAAGCAAAAAGATATCATGCTAGCAATGCTTAGAGATAAGTTGTTATGCGATAAGTTAGGGATAGCGGGGTAGTTATGGACGAGGCAACAGTTAAAAAGATACGCGAGGCATACAAGCAAGCGCTAGACGCGTCGCAATACTGGCATAATCAGCGCAACAGGCACCCGCGCGCCTTCACGAAAGAGGTATATTTTGCAGACGGGCAAGAGTGGGCGTGGCACGATATCGCCAATATGCTAGGCGTCGAGTTATACGACGAGGACTTTAAACTAATCGAGGAGTAATATGGAGAGAGAAGCTATTAAATGCCCGATGTGCAATAAGTGGCACGCTATGGAGTTGTCGGCGGAGCAGTACGAAAAGTTATATGACTACCGCCACGGGTACGGCACGATACAGGAGCAATTTCCCGAGCTGAACAGGGTGGAGCGGGAGTTCTTAAAGAGTGGTTATTGTCCGAGTTGTCAAGAGCTAATCTTTGGCGACGGCAAAACGGAAAAGATTTCACGTGAAAGGAGTCTGGACAGGTATTGATTATTATAGTATTGACTTTAACGGTCAAGTGTGCTAAGATAGAAGTATAAGATAAGTCAGAAAGGAGCAAACAAATGACTATCAAGATAAATTTGACCGAGCGCCAGGCAGGGATTATTCTCGGGGCATTGAGAAACGAAAGCAACGACGACGACGTGCAGGCGGGGGAGTATTCATACTGGCGTTGCTATCGGGACGTGGCGCGGAAGCTACAGAAAGCAGGATTCGAAAGCGTAATGGCTGTCGAAGACGGAGTAATCGAAGAGGAGTAAGAAAGGAGAGTAATTATGATTGAGATTGACGATAGATTTACAAACGTCCGAGATATTAAGGACGTAGCAGAAGAGATTGGCAAGCGCAACGAGTGCGTAGATGTCTATTATAAGGCGTTGGCGTGGTTGCGCGAAGCTACAAAAAACAAGCTAGACAAGAAAGCGACAAAAGCAATCTTGACCAAGCATAAGACCGAGTATAACGAATGGCACTCGGAAGAGAGAGATTTAGGCAACGGGTATGGTTGGCGAATCACTATGGGCGACAGCCGCTATAACGACCGCAAGACTATCAGCATTGATGTATGCAAGGTTGTAGAGCACGACGGCAAGCCGTATTTAGAGGCTATCTCTGGTATGGATTGGGGCGACTTCTCTTACGAGAGTGGCTCGACATGGGGCGAGGTTATCGAGGTTATCGATAACTGGGCTAAACCAAAGAAGCAGATTTTCAACTTCCAAGACGCCTATGAGATTCATAAAAAATTGACGTGGATTCTTGACGAGCTTAGGAAAATGGAAGAAGACAGCAACAAGCACCACAAAGAATGCGGCTGGTACTACACCAAGTTTTTGAAGAAGTATTAAGGAGCAGATATGAAAAAGTATAAATGCGTAGAAGACTATCAGGGCACTGGTTGGTGTATTGACACAGTCGATACGGCAGAGGGGTGGTTGGAGCGCGCGATTGGTTGGCGCGACAGCGACGATAGTTTTGAGGACAGCGCCGAGCGCAAAAAGTTTATTGCCTATTGGAATCACAAAATCAAAATGGGCGAAGAGGAAAAGTTAATTGAGTATATCGCAGATATATGGCAGATTGGATTCGAAGAAGTAAAGGAGTAAAAATGAACAAAGAAGATTATACAAACGAACAGGGGCGTTGCCCAAAGTGCCACGGCTTGAACCTAGATTATCAAGCAATTCAATACACTGACAGTATGTGCTACTACCCATACAAGTGTAAGGATTGCGGACAGCAAGGCGAGGAGTGGTACCGCTTGGAGTTCGCAGGGCACAATGTTTATGACGAAAACGGAGACATGATTGAACTATAAGGAGAGGAAGTATGAAAGAGATTAGTAAAGATTTGTTCGACAAAATCTACAACTATCTATCTCGTGAGTTAGAGATTGATTCGACTTGCGTCGAGCTAAACGAGATACTTGACGAGCTAGATAAAGCAAAAGAAAAGGAGTAGATATGGAGATTACATTGACGTTAAAGCTAAGCCAAATTGACCACGTTGAAGACGCAATGATTCAGTACATTGATTACTTGCGTAATGGCGATTGGCAAGACAAGGCTAAGGCAAAGAAAGTCGAGAAGACTTACGACGAAATAGTTAAGCAAGTAAAATGGAGCTAGTATGAAAGTAGTATTAGAGTTCGACGGGAGCGAAGAGGATTTTGAGCGCGCGTTCGATAGCATGGACGACAACTTTAACATTAACGACAGCATATTCTGGGAGATAGATTACGGAGAGGACGGGTCGATTCATCACACTGAACACGGCGACATTAAGATTACAGTTGAACGTGATAAATAAGTATTGACTTTAATAGTCAAGTGTAATAATATAAGAGTATAACATTACTCAGAAAGGAGCAAACATATGAGTAAGACAATGGATTTGGTGGCGGAAGTCGAGGGTATCGACGACCTCAAACCTACATACAATAGAGAGTTCTTTGACTCGGTTCAGAAGTCAGACGAGCGCCGAGCTATTGATGAGATATTTAAGAAAGGTAGGGAGTGGAAAGGCGCGTACGAGTGGTTCGAAGAGCGCGCAGAGTTCGGCTGTGGCTACGACGACGAGGGACATAAAGAGATTTACTTCGAGAACTTTACGGAGTTGTGCGACAAAGCCGCAATGGAATTGACGGACGGATTTATCGAAGAGCAACACTTTGATATGGATGATGCGCAGTATGACCGTATCACTAACGCTGTCGGGGATTTGTTGGCGGATTATTACGCTGATACCGAGAGTGAGATTATCAAACAATATGCGTATGACCAAGCGGAAGCACAAATGCAACGTGAATCATATAACAATTCAACATTACCAAAGGAGTAAGTATGGAAAAGAAATTAATTAAGGCTATCTTAGATGTAATCAAAGATGTGAGCGACCGACCTGGGTTGTATGGGTGCGCGATTGAGCGCCAGTACATTTACTTCACCGACGGCTATGTGGTAGTCAGGTTGGAGATGAACCAGTACGACGGGCTTCGACCAATCGTTAATGAAGGTGGTGTGTGGGTGAGCGGTGAGCAACTCAAAGAGGACTACAAGAGTTTGGGCGCGCGCGACATTCAACTTACATTCAAGAACGACGGCGGGGAGAATCATCCAGCCTGGAAAAAACTCTGGGAGCTATGGAGCAATGCTGAACCGACAGCTGACCCAGTGCCGATTCGACCAGAGACATTTAAGAAGCTTGCGCCGTTCGGCGATATGCTTATGACAATCACAGAAAATAAAATGGGGCAGAAGTTAGTAGCTTTCACTGGCAAAGGTGTTAATGCTTTCGCTTGCCCACTAATTAAGTAAAGGAGGATTTATGGCAGGTAATCACACTGGCGGGGTTAAGGCTCGCGACAAAAACCTAGCAAGAGACCCAGATTTTTATAGAAAGATTGGTCATAAAGGTGGAATTAATGGACACACAGGGGGGTTCGCCGCTAACCCAGAGCTAGCAAAGATTGCTGGCGCAAAAGGCGGTAAGAAAAGTAAAAGAGGAAAGGCAAAATGAAGATTGACGTAGAGCAAGTGTGGGAGTATGAGTTCAAGCCCACAGATACTATGAGATTGTTGCACGCTTTCAAGAATCATTGGGAGTTGAAGGGCGACGAGATTACATTGGAGCGTCGTGGCGACCGTATCTTTGCAGTCCGCAGAGAGAACAAGCAGACCGACCACGACAAACGTATGCTTGAACATTATGGTAAGTTAGCGGAGTATTACAACAAGAAGTATGGAACAAGAAGTTAATTATAACGCCCGTCAGATTCAGATTAAGATTACTGAAAAAGAATATCAGATGATGTCTCTGATGACTGATATCTTGGGCGAGAATAAAAGCGAGATGGTGCGGCGCTTGCTTCTAGTCGAGGCACAACGTTGTGTCGCCTACCTAGACGACGAGGAAATCCCATTGTGGCTTGACCTCTTGAAGCAGATTGAAATCGAGCGTGATTATATGTTATTGCAACGTGGCGAGAAGATTAGTGAGGGGCGCCGCAAAGCATACAAGGAGCGCACAGGTATTGATATGGACATCTATCGTGAGCGTGAAATGGACGAGCGCAAAGATAAACAGCGTGAGTGGCAGAGAAACCACCGCCGCAAAATTAAAATGCAGAAGTTAAAAGAATTACAGGAAAAACATAATGAGTTATAAATTGTTCGACTATCAGGAGCGAATCGTGAATGATGTGTTGTCAGAATTACAACACTATACCCGTCCGTTCGTGGTGGATTCTTTCCAGGCTAGTGGCAAGAGCTGGATGATTGCGGAGCTTAGTAAGCGTGTCGGTAAGTGCCTTGTCCTATGTATGAGCAAGGAGCTTGTCGAGCAGGACGCCGAGAAGATTCGTGCGGTCGGGGCGGATTGTTCAATCTATTCCGCTAGCTGTGGCGAGAAGATTATCTCTGACATCACCGTCGCAACGATTGGTTCGATTCGTAAAGTCCCCCAGTATTGTCAGGAGTTCGACCTCTTGATTGTGGACGAGGTGGACGCCGTGCCGATTGATAACAAGGACTCTATGTATATGAAGTTCTTTCGCCAGGTTCGCAAGCCGATTGTCGGATTGACCGGCACGCCATTCCGCACGACCCAGAAGTATTCGAGGTTGAGGAATGGGGATGTGATTCAATCGACATACATCAAATCCCTAGATGACTTTAAGTTTTGGGGCAAGATTGTGCACGGCATTAGCTATAAGGAACTACTCGAACTGGATAGGGTGGCACCGATTCAATACAGTATTGCCGATACAGACCGTCATATGTTGAGAGAGAACAGCACAGGTCTTGATTACACCGAGGATTCGTTGGCGGATTATGGTGTAACAAACCGACAGCGCGTGTGTGAGTGTATTAATGGAGCATTGAATGTTTGGAAGTGCAAGCGTGTGTTGGTGGCGGTTCCGAATATTGAAGAAGCCGAAGCGATTGCAGGTATGTGCGGCGGGGCAACAGTCCATAGCAAGATGACGAAGACAGAGCGCACGAAGATTATCAATAAGTTCAAGAGTGGCGAGATTAAAGTCATTGTGCAGGTGCTAGTATTGAATGTTGGCTTTGATTTGCCGGCGCTTGATTGTGTAATATTTGCTAGACCATCTAAATCATTGCGTATTTGGAGCCAGTTCGTTATGCGTGGCGGAAGAAAAGACCCAGACAATCCAGAAAAAGTCTGTCGTTGTATTGATATGGGTGGTATGCTGAAATTATACGGACGAATCGAAGACGTGAAAGTAAAGGGCGGCGTCGTGTACGGAACGTACGGGTCGATATCGGACAAAGCTCTTAATCGTATTAATATAAGTGAAATGCAAAGGAGGTTTTGCTAGTGAAAAAGAAAGATAACTTTGACTGGATTGTCATCGGCTGGTTGGCTGGCGCGGCGCTAGTGATTGTGCTTATCAGCATCCTAGTTGCTGGCATGCGCACAGGTACAACTACCGAACCGAGATTCAAAGATACTACCAAGCCAGAAGATAAGTTAGAGACGATTAAGGACGAAGGCAAGTGCTATCGTTTTATGCACGCCCCTTACAAAGTCAGAGTTGAAGTAGATTGCGAGTAGGTACGATGGTGCTCTCTCTGTTACCTCTCTTTGAGCTGAGAGCTAAGTGTCACAAACGCAGCCATAGTACGGTAGCCGGCCGCAAAAACTTTTATAAAGGCTACTGGGCGTGGAGTTAGTGATGTTCTCCACACCACCAACAATTAGTCAGCCACCATTCCTCCACTTTTAATTAAGAGATACTCTCTTTCAGAGTGGTGGCTGGCGCCAATAATTAACGGAAAGGACGGATATGAAAGATATCAAAAAGTATTATCAAGATTTAATTAAAGACATTAACCTCGCTAACGATAAGATTGTGAGCGGGTTGAAGAACCACATTAACTGGCTCGAGAAAAAAGTATTCGAACTCCAGGAAGAATCTGAGAAGAAGAGCGAGCACGCTGATTTGCAGAATGAGATTGATGAGTATAATCGCCTCGAAGCACAGAATAATATGAATCTCGAAGACGAGATTGTTGAGCTCAAAGCTGAGAACATTAAGCTCGAAGCTGAGAACAGTCGCCTCAAGAAAGCGTACTCTGACCTAGAGGAAGCATACAAACTTACTATCGACACTCCAGCTCCGGCTAAAAAACCTGGCCGCAAAGCCGGCAGCAAGTCTAAAACCGTAGTTGTTTACTGTAAAGATTGCGGCACATACTTCCAGGCGAAGAGTAAACTAGCTAAGTATTGCTCGAAGTGTAAGACAAAACGCATTAGAGAATCACAGGCTAAGTGGCTGGCTAAACAGAAGTAGGAGTGAGAAAATGACTAGAGAAGAACTCAACACCCATTTGTTATACGACATCAATAGTAGTCTGGTCGGGCTGCAACTAATGATAGCAGACTATATCACCAGTGATGGAAAGGCGAATAAAGTCTTCGTCAGACAAACTATCAGCGATTCGTATGATATGCCCGAGGAACAGTTAAAGCGAATGGAAGCGCTTGATAAAAAATGCAAGTGCCCATATTGCAGGGGGAAGAAATGAAAGTAAACTTAGACGAATATGCAGAGATACTGTTAACGACAAAGTGCCCTTGCTGTGGTAAGAAACTTGGGATGAAGCTTTACGAGAAGATGCAACCTGGCCAGACTCAGAGGTGTTTTGGCCCCAACAATATTAAGTCGACCTTAGTTGAGGAGGAAGATGATGGCAAATAATAGAATGTATTTAAGATGCAGAACGTGTGGCAAAGGTTTCTTTTTGGGTAAAGGGTTCGGCGGACCATACTATACATCTAACTGTTTTTATCAAAAAGACCGCAGAATAACTGCGCCAGAAGAGCCAGATGCATTTCTGGATGCATTCAATGAATTTCTTGAAGAACATTGCTGGTGCACAAATGAACTATCTAAAGAAGATATTAAATATTTGGAGCCTAAATTCGTTAAGCCAACTCACAAGATAAACCATGAGAACAATTTTGAAATAGCTTATGAATCTTATAGAGAGGAGGAAGAATGAGAGTAAGAGATAAGCTCCTGAACAAAGAGGTTTATGTCTCTGTCATTATTCGGGTATGGAAGCCGAGAGCAAAAGAGTACGGTAAGCCTATCGACATTAGCTCAATCAAGCAGATTGCGTCGAGATTCGAAGATATAGAAGAGGAGGAAGAATGAAATACTCGTTTGAAGATTTTTCCTATTATGCAGCCATAGTCGTTTTTATAGGAGGCATAGTTCTCCTAGTCTTACTTCTTGTCGCCGAATTTACTGACTACAGAACTCCTAATGATTACACCTATGTAGATTTAGACGGCAATGCAGGGAGTGCTGACTATTGCAGCTCAAGCAGAGCGGGGATGTGGTGTAGGGCCGGAGACAGGAAGGTTATGGTTAAAGAATATAGTCACCGAGAGGAGAAAGAATGATAACTAACGCTAAAGTGAAGGCAGTCTGGAAAAAGACAGGAGAAAATACTTACAAGTTCGACCACTATGAAAAACTCAAAGACGGTATACACGAATTTGGTAGTAATATACTTAAAATCGGTGGCGAATCACAATCTGATAATGAGGTTGTTATCGAGGAGGAAGAATGAACGCAGACGAAAAACGCAAAGTGTTTGAGAAATTGCTAGACGAATACCAAGCTGTCATTTCGAGCGAATTTAGCTACGAGGATGGTGAATATGAGGCAGAGCGCAAAGCATGGCTCAACAAATATGATGGTATAAAAGAGCCGATTATCAAAAACGAGAAAGCTCGCAAGGCAGTTAGAGCGTGGGCGGATTTTAATGGGATAGAAGAAGTAACCTATTTCAAGGAAGATTTCGGCATAAGATTGATGTATCATACAATTTCAATTGACTTATATATCGTTATAGCTGAACTAGAAAATTATAAACATTACACCATCGCCGAACTCTGCGGAGAGGAGGAAGAATGATGGTCATAGACCCAAACACAGGCTTGCTACTAACTTGCCAGCCATGGGAGTATGCCGAGTTATGCAAGAGCCATGGCTGGATTAAAACTAAGTATGAGGCTAATACAACACCGCCAGAAGAAAAGATAGAGTTAAGTGAAGAAGAGAAGGCGGTGGCCGACAAAGCCGCCAAGCTAATCGCTAGAGATTATGGCGAAGTATTAAGGAGATTGGAGGACGAATGAGCTCGCCAAGGATACCACTAAATATCGGCAACACAAGACGCGGCTTTCTCCGCTGTAAAACAGAAAAGGCTGCGGCCGATTATTATGAACATACATTAAATACCTTCGGGGATAAATTTACAGATAAGGAAAAGGCTATGCTGCGCGCGCTATATGAACGCAGAGTGTGGGAGATTAATAATCAATCGCTAAGCTTAATAGGCAGGAGTAGGCGAAACGGGATGTTTATAACCGACGGAGAAGATGGGTAGCCGAAGAGCACTTATGCTATATTGAAAGTAGGACGGGGTGGGCCAACATTTTACGACATTAACTTTAAGGAGGAGGATGGGTACACAATCAACTTCAAAGAAAAAACGCGCCAGAGAGCCTTCTAGGGGCCTCACAGCGCAAAATAAAAAGACCCTCGAGTGCATACTAGGACTGTGTGGGCACGGGCCTGAAGCTAAAACTTGTTTGTATTGGACGAAAGTGGTGGACAATGACGACCCAGCTTTAGTGCAGTACAAATTAATTGAGAAACTAATTAAGGAGGTTACTAAATGAAAGCATATCGGAAAGGTGTTTGGCGCGGCGAAGACTCAGAGTTTGAGTACGAGCCATTGCTAAAGGGTGGCCGCTACACTGGGCAGTTTCTTGTGTTCGAGGATGGACCGAACTATCTTGGTTCGGTTCTTTTTTCGGTCTACGGTGGGAAGGTGTCCGGCAAATGTATGAAGGGCTACTGGGAATTTAAGAAGGAGTGGGAGTTGCCAACAGAATCATTCTGATTGTGGTAAAATAAAAACATAGGTCCAGCCTCGCTCTTCAATCAGCGATAAATTGGACCTTTGTTTTATTTGGTATTACCTCCACTTAGTAGGACTTGGTCCAGGCTTTACAAGATTCTGGATTATAGATATCTTTGGCACTACAATGTGTACTTGCTTGACCGTACGATTCTTAGTACGGATGCTTAATAAAAAAATTCCTGCTGGACGGGAATTTTTTTATGCTACAATAGAGTTATGCAGCGTCATCGCAAACCAAAACGCGATACCACGTAATCGGCGTTGCTAATAACAAATTTAATTTCAAGGAACTTGAAGTCATTTTGTTGCACGCAACAATAAACTGTGCTACAATGAATGTAGTTTTGGTTTAGACGATGACGTCGGGCTCCTTGAGAAAGGAGCTTTCTTTTATGGAAGGTACAGTATTAGGCTTCAGTAGAGAGATGGCGATGAAGTATGGGGTGACCGCCGCTCTCCTCTACCAAGAGCTAAAACGAAAACAACATTACTGGGAGGCACAGGGTAAACTTGAGGACGGATTCTTCTGGTGCGACCAGGGGGCGATTGCCGAGTGGATTCTTGTGCACCCTAACACGATTGGGAAGATTGCGAAGGAGTTAGAAGACGCAGGCCTTATCGAGAAGAAGGTATCGTATAGACCAGGAACATTAACTCCTACCACATGGTGGCGTGTGATTTCAGAATCCAATCCAAAAGTGGATTCAGGTAATCACGATGAGAGTGATTTCTATATAAAAGCAAATACATCATCAAATACAGAGGGGGGTGAGGATATTCCTCTCGCTGCTGTTACTACACCATTCGTTGAGATTACTATCTACGACTCGGACGATAGTGGTAAGTGCATCGCTATTAAACACCAAGTCTCGCCAAGGGATTGGAACAAGGCAGTTCGGAAGTGGCGGAAAGATGAGAGCACCAGTGTTATGCTCGAACTCAAAGACACTGGCGAGAGTGAGCGGATGTCATTCAATCGCATTAAGAAGTTCGATGTGCGCCCTAAGATTGGTGGCTCGGTGAATCAGTATAATGGTGGGACTGCGTTCCAGGGCTAGGTATGGAGAAGAACGAACGACAACTACCTGCTGGCTTCGACGAATATGATTCCGTAATTGAGGCGCAGAAACATAATATCGAGAACTGGGAATCGACCGGCACCACGAATGTCTATTCTACTGGGGTTCCTCAACTCGACAAGTATTTGGGTGGCGGGTTCGGGAAGGATGGTGACTTCGAGATTGTACTTATCCACTCTCAGCCGAAGACCTACAAATCCACGCTCGCACTATTGTTTATGATGGACGCAGTGAAACGCGAGATACCGCAGGGCTGGGTCATCCTCGAAGGTTCGTTGGCCGAGGCTATGAACCGCTTACGCAAGTGCTACTATCCGTACGAGAACTTCGATGAGCTAGTGCCTAAGATGGAGAAGTGCGTGTTTGCTATGAGCAAGAAGATGCGCCGCTCCAACTACACCCTCGGAGATATCCTCAAATGGATGCGCTACCTTAATGCCACTAAGGGCGTCAATCTATTCTTTATCGACCCACTCGGCTACGCTTTTGACTTCTCTACGAGGGACCCATACGAGAACGAGTGGAGTCGCCAGGCTAGGTTTATGCAGGACCTAGCAGCTTTCGGCGAGGATACCAACTCGACCATCATCCTGGTTCAGCACAACACTAAGGATAGCTCGGGCCCGAACGCCTCTCATCGCTCCGCTGCAGTGGGTGGCTCATCCACATTAACTAAGGCAGCGACTAAGGTGATTGAGCTACGGAGAGAGAAGGACGATTACTCCGGCACAGGTGAGAGATACCGACGTGTGTCGGCCGAGCTATACTTCTCCCGCCACACCTTCGACCATGACCATCACCCAATGATTATCGACTTCTATCAGCGCGCAGATGGTAAGGGATTGAATATGTTTATCCCGACCTTTACTACGTCAACAGCCGAGGATGCTCTGAATAAGAAACAACTGGACGGAAGAACAGTTTGGGCGGGGCAGATTAATGACAGCCTTGATGATTTGAAGGAGGCTATGAATGGATAACTTCGCTAAAGAAGATTTCATGGTTGTCCCTATCCAAGACACCGGTGTGGTGTGGGGGAAGATTCCAAACTACGATGGCCACGGCATTAAGTGGAGCGACCAGAAGAACTGGGTCAGCTGGCAGGAGCGGGAAGACTTCTACCCGAACTGTACTGACTGGTACGTTATCCCACCACTCTACGCCAAGTACCGCAAGGGTTGTATGGAAGTAGGATTCTTTGTTCTCGATATCGATAATCACGATGGCGACAGATTCAAAGAGGCAATCGCTGAGCTCAAGACTTGGAACCTGCCACCTACCTTAACCGTAAGGACTAAGAGCGGCGGGCTCCACCTCTACTATTGGACCTTCGCCGACGCCCTACCTCGGGTTCGTAACGACCGCAGAGACCATGGCTTACCTATCGAGATTAAAGTCCATACTGGATGGGTGGCGCCGAACGGGAGAGACCGCACGATTATTCGCGACCTGCCAATCGCCCCACTCCACGTCGTGGCTGGCACCAAGTTCGGAGACTTCGCTTCGTACAAGAAGGAATATAAGGGCCGCACCCAGCGCAAACCAATTAACCCTAACTTTAAGCTCCCGGACATCCCTAGTTACCCAGAGTCTATGCGCCACGATAGTATCATCCGTGATGTGAAGGCGCTCCAGGATGCTGGCTGCCCGCCAGAATTGGTTGAAGAGTATGTTGATAAGGTAATCGAGAACTCCCCTGGCTCACGCCAGATTCGAGACCGTGAGATTAAGGATATCATCAACTGGGAGGGCGCGACCGAGCGTCTCCAGACTTTAGTCGAGCGCAATGAGGAAGACCTCAAGGAGTTAAAGGCGGAGGCCGAAGACCCCCTGGCTGGTGCTGTAGAATTAGAAGGAAGGGAGCGAATTGAAGCACTCGCTGTATTCGCTACTGAAGAAGAGAAAGTTGAATTAAGAAAGGAATGGCTTGCCTGTGATAATTGATTACCAACACCCAGCCTATCAGATGAAGCACCGAGCGATGTGGGGAGGGCGCCCGCTTGCAAAAAGAATTGGATATGATAGACTCAAATCAGAAGCCGGCGAGCAGTTAATACCTGCCCATTAATACACATCCGGCTTTTCCAATTTGATGAGACAGTCAAAACGGAGAAAAAGCAAGGTACAGCACTGCTGCATAGCGGAGCCAAGGCCTTGCTTTTTTGTAGTATAATAATTTTGGACAATCGCTCATGACTCCAGTCATGACAAAACCGCCGAGCATATCGAGTGGTGTCGAAAGACACTTGATACGGTGGTTTTTTTGTGCTATAATGAGAGTGCAAATACTGGTCAAATTATCACTTTTGGCTCCGCCAGGAGTGATTTTTTGTTATAATGGAATTACATTAACAATTTAATCGAAAGGAGTTTTATGAAAAGTCCTAACCAGTCTACTGCTAAAACTTTTCTAAACGTAACAATCTTTAAGCCGCTGGAGAAGAACCCGAATATCGGGCTCCCAGAAGCAAAACAAATCGACATCACCGAACTCTTGAAGGAGAACGGCGTCGAAAGTTTCTACAACATTAACGGTGTGTCTCATTGCGAGCTCGAAAAAGAAGGAGAGTATGGTGACGTCCCGGCCGAGACTCGTTTTGTTCTCGACGAACTCACACTCCGAGGGGTCGCTAAAGACTTTGACCGTATTATAGATGCGGCCATCGTCAACACAAATCAGGCCAAAGCCGTTAAAGACTTGACCCACAGCGTCATCGACAACCTCCTTAGAAACTGTTGGGACAACATCAGAGGGTAATGCTATAATATAAATACCAGGTCTCATCCTGAGCCGCCGAGAACTTCGAGCATACTTCCCAGCTGCTCGAAGCGGCGGTTTTTTGATAGCAAAAAGTCTTGACAAGTGCTTTATGATTTGCTACAATCAGGTTATAAAGTTTCAGCAAAAGGAGCATATAGGATGAAACACAATAAATTAAAACTAACTGATACCGAGGACAGGGGGTTCAAGCTCGGCGACTGGATTGAGCTCGGCGGGCTAATTCTCGCTCTGCTCGTGTTCGCAGTGCTTGGGTTTTCAGTATTCGTAGCAGTATTAAAGTTAATGACGGAGTTAGCAGGATGAAAAATATTTACTACTTCACGATGGAAGAACTCATTAAGGTTCTATATCGTGCGACTATGAAAGAAATAAAACACGGCAACTACCCGTCCTTAGAGACGTGTGAGATTGGCGGCGGAATCACGTTCAATGTTTTAGATGAACTAGGTGTTACGGCGGAAGACGCTGAGCCAATTCTCGATGGAATCAGGGAAGAAATTTTAAGCAGATTGGAGGAAGAAGATGATTGAAATCTGGCACCCAAGATATCGTGACCGTGTAGTGCTGGTCGCAGCAAGCAAGATTAAAGAGCCACTGATATTTAAAATTACTAAAGGCGAATACCAAGGCACCTATACGGCAGACCACTCGACAATTTGCGAGTCTAAACACGAGAAGATGTTGACGAAGGCCGGCGCCTCAATCGAAATGATTTGTTTGCCACTAGATAGAATAAGGAGAGTAGATGATTAAAGAAGTACAGTTCACAATCCCAATTACTGGTATCCAGTATTGCGACTGCCGTCCGGTGATTACTGGTGAGGACTGGGATGATATAAGGACAACCGCTTTGCAGGTCGCAGAAAGCGTCGGAAATACAAAGTTGGTAGAGAGATTGTCTGGCGCAGAAAAACCTCTCACAGGGGCTCCTGTGGCCTCAGGCGAAGTATTAGGCGACGGGGTATTATTCAACAAAGAAGACCACACTTATAGTAAGAACGGCCTCCCCTACCTTTCTGGCTCGACCTTCGCTCATATGTTCGAGAAGGAGTTTCCTCGTGAAACTATCGCTTCTAAGGTAGCAGATAAGAATGGGGTAGAGATGAAAGACGTGCTTGCCGGATGGGACGCTAAGGGGCAAATCAGTTTAGATTACGGAACGCTCATTCACAAATGTATCGAGACCTACCTTAAACACGGGGAGATGCCGACAAATGAATACCTAAAAGGTATCGTAGATGACTGGGCGTACACTTTTGCCGATGAGTCCAAAGTTACTATGATTGCGGAGCGCTTTATACAGGACGATACGCACCAACTTTGCGGCGTGGTAGATTGTCTAGCGGCGGACAACAAGCTAGGGTTAGGATTCACTCTTTACGACTGGAAGACTGGTGACATCCACCAGAAGATTCAGCACACGCTCGGCAAAGATTTCCCGAACGACCGCCTCTCGCTCTACACCCTACAGCTCAACTTCTACAAGTACATCCTCGAGCAAACCAATAATAAGGTGAATAAGCTAGTTATTGGATGGCTGAATGGGGAACATTGGGAGAAGGTCGATGTTCCTATCATCGATATTAAACCTTACTTGGAGCAGGTATGGAAACCGAAAAAGTTATCAAGCAATTAAAGGAGCGGCTCGAAAAGATTTATCCTGATATGGAAGAGACGATGCCGGTCGACCCGACACCTCAGTCTGTAGAAAGGGTAAAGCATATGGCGGCGGTAGCCAGCAGCAACAGTATGGCTCTCGCCCTCACCGCCCGAGCACTCGCACAGTACGTTAAAAAGAAGGAAGCAGAGATTACGCTCAAGCATATCCAGGCTAAAGACCTCGTCACCCCTAAGGATGACCACCTCAAAGCCCTGCTGAAGAACGAACTCTCTGAGGAATACGCCTACCTCGACCTCTGCAACAGGATGCTCGACATCTGTAAGCAGCGTGTGATGTTGGCGCAGACGTTCCTTCGCAACGTAGACAAGGAAGGATTCGCCGGCAACCTAGAAATTTAACCTCGCTTCTCTTCTTCTATATGGAGGGGAGGCTGGGGGGTTAAAAGAAAATAATTAAAAGAAAGGAAAGAATTATGAACAATTCAGACCCAGCAAAACTAAAGTTAAACGGAGCCAAGGTAGTATTCTACACTGGTCCAGAAGATGAGAAGGCTAAAGATTTCGGCACTTCCATCACTATCGCCCTCGACCCAGAGAGCAAAAAGATTGTAGAGGATTTCTACAAAGCTAATAACGTCGGTAAGAATGGCGACCCAAACAAGGGTAAAGCCAACATTAAGGAGTACACGAACGAAGAAACCGGCGTTACCACTGAACAGTTGTCTATCAAATTTAATGAGCACACTCAGTTTGCAGGTCTCAATGGTCTCGGCCAGGCTGACCTCGGCTATGGTGCAACTATCAACCTCATTGCTAAGGCTTACGAATACAAGAAGTTTGGCGGCGGCGTCGCAGTCTCGGCTTCTGCCATCGTAGTTACTAAGGGCTCTGCCTCCAATAACGATGCCGACCTCGCTGAGTTAATGGAAGACCTAGGCGACGAGGCTGATGGCGCTGACCCTGTGCCATTTTAAGGTGGGAATATGATAGCGCACTATGACCAATACCTTAGAATAACGAAAGGCAAGGATGCTTATCATTTTGATAAGGTGAAGGCTGGTGCTATTGGCGGCTCGGTTAGCAAACCTAACCGGGCTGTCTGCAAAAGGAATGCGAAGGGCGCCAGCTACCACCGCTTAAAACAGCCAGTAGCTCGCTACTTCATTTGCTTGCAAGATATCGATAAGTATCAGGCAGGAAAGACTTACAGGATTGTGGTGGGCGGCCCAATCCCATTCGGATTAAAGAGCTGGTCCGAGTTCCTGACTTACTTCTCGGAAAGAAAGGTGTTAAAATAAATGTATGAACCGCCCCGCCACGTCTGTGGTTTGCTCTAAAGGGCGGTTTTTTTGAGGTAATATGAGTAGAGGTAGACTATCATTTAATCTTCAGGATGAAGAAGCGATGAAGAAATTTAGAGAATATATAGGAGTCAAAGATGCTAGAAGAAAAACTAAAAGAATGGAAAAGAACGAGGAGCCTAAGCCTAGCCGCGGAGATATGCGACCAGCTGGCGCCGAGAACAATCTCTGACGACCTAGTAAAACAGGTTATAGACTGGGGTAGAGATAAAGGTATCACGAATCCAGACAAACAACTATGTAAGGTACTTGAAGAGGTTGGCGAAATGGCACACGAAATCTGCCGCAGCCAATACACTTCGGAGGAGATGCAGGATAGTATCGGCGACAGTTTAATAACTATAATTATTCTCGCCGACATCCTCAACTTCGACCCACTCTTCTGCTTGCAGGAGTCGTTCAAAGTAATTAATAAACGTAAAGGAGAAGCGCGCGATGGCTGCTTCATCAAAGAAGAAGACATTAAATGACAAAGAACTTAGCACCCGCCTCGACAAGCTCGTCCAGACCGTCCAGCGCGCGGAGGGATGTTTTATTCGCGATGGCCAATGGGTTGCCGTTTGCCGAACTTGTGGGAAAGTCGCACCAATCACTGGAAAAGACTCTATACAGGGCGGACATTACATCCCACGTGGTTGCCGCTGCACACGCTGGCTCGCCGCTAACGTACACCCGCAATGCAATCGCTGCAACGGATTCCTTAACGGCAACTATCTCATGTATGCCAGATGGATGCAGAAGCACTTGCCAGAGGAAAACGAGCGGCTGCTAGACCTATTCGAGAAGCACAAGAAAGGCTGTGCACCGAAGCTATCGGTTATCGAGAAACGAGCTCTATACAACTCGTGGCTTCTTAAAGGCAGGAAGCTAGAGGAGATGACTGGCCTTCAACTCTTTCCAAAGAGTTGGGACTATGTTAAGATGGATTAATCGGCAATTACCTCCTGCCGATAAAAAAAGACCCCCTGGAGTGGGGTCTTTTTCTAGGCCTAACAAACACTAAATGTAGTACACGATTAGAACAATTCTGTTTTAATTTTAATACTACGGCCTAACTAGATTATACCATCCTTTCCAACGTTTTGTGCGATGGTGATGAAGCCGGATGCGGCGAGACCTACTACCGCACCAATGAGGGGGCTGATAGTAAGAGCCAGACCAGCAAGAGCGCCAGTAATACCCGCACCAAGAATAATAGCGACTGCCTTCCAATCTTTTTCGAAGGCTCTTTTGATGCACTCGATAACCCCCGAGACGAGGCCAATAAGAATAGTTACTACGATTGGGTCAAGGTTAAATACTTCCATTTATTTCTCCTTATTTTTACCTGTGATTAAGTCGATAATGTGCTGAATGAACGCAATAATCTTCTGCAGAATACCAACAGTTGGGTCTGGTTCTGGTGTTGGTTCAGGGGTAGGCTCAGGTGTAGGTTCTGGAGTCGGTTCTGGTTCTGGCTCAACCTTCTTCACCATATCCCACTCGTTGAAGCCATTTGTGATGCCCTTAGTGTAAGAGTACTCAGTCAGCAAATAGGTTGCATTAAGCTGTTTATTGAACACCTTGCCATAGATAACAATCTCTTCACCAGCCTTGTACTGTTTAACGCTCTTGCAAGCATTCATAGTGCGGTGGTTGAAGTCCCAGAGATTAGTAGGCTGGAGGTTGGTAATCCAGGTTTCCGCTTTGTCGAGCTTAGTCCAGGTTAGGTCTGGCTTGTCAGAATCGGCAAGACGCTGGTTAACCTGGTCTACTGCCCAGGCTGTCTTGCCTTTGAGGTATGGGCCAGGGCAAGCCGTAGATGTGAACATACAGTGCCAGGTGAACGTACCATTAGCGTTGCCGGTCCAGACTAACTTCTTGATACCGTTGCGTTTGCAGATATCGACCGTGAGATTGATTGCCGACTCGATTGCCTTGTCTGAGACGTGCCAATCTGGTGCACCGCCATCGTTAGCAATCTCGATAGTGATAGCCTGGTTGTCGTTAGCCGCCGAGCTAGAACACCAGGAGCGGTTCTGCTCCTCGACGTAGCAGCCGATACGGCCGTCCGTGCCGATGCCATAGTTAGATGATGCTCTACGAGATGGGTTCTGCCAGAGCTTGCCGCAGGATTCTACTGATAGGTTACCTGCCATATGGTGCCAGGTGATTTTCTTAATAGTCTGGCCGCTTCTCCCCTCGGTATAGTTCGAGGTTGAGGCTGGCATATATACATTAGTGAGTGGTGAATACGCCATTACTTCCTCCTCCCTGGCTTCCCCTTACCCATAGTTGCAACCTCATTCGCGATTGCGGATTTTTTGCTTTTAAGTTTAAAACGTAGTTTCTTAAACATCTTCCTCCTCATCTTTACAAGCCTTACAAGGCTGAATTTTATCTTGCGTTACGGTAGCAACAATCTGGTAAATGGCGGTAGCGTCGCCGTCGACCTCCCCAGCGAGCGTTACCGCCGTAGCCAGATGTTTGAGTAAACAATATATATCCCCGTCCCCCGCAATACTAGCCACGCAGTGGTTGTATGCGGCATTTAATTCCCCCACGAGACGGAGTAAATCTTCGAGATTATAAATCTCCGTCTCGCCATTAACTGCTTCGAGCAGTTGGTTATTGCGGCGGCGGCGCTCAGCTTGGATGTCGAGCGCCACCACCTCTAGCAATTCCTTAGTCATATGCTACGTCCCTTAAAGTTTCTACATCGTACCTACGAGCACCAAGTGAGCCGCGGCCTATCTTCTCTAGGATAGCACGAGCTTTGCTCTTAGCTGCTGCCGTCTTACCCTGGTCAAGAAGCTTCTTAATCTCGCTGATACCGTTGGTAACTTCAGCGTCAGAAGGTGCGGTAGGTGCGTTACGGCCCCACCTCTTCTGTAGCCATTCAGCAAGCTGGCCGTAGACGATGTCGTTGCCGCTACTATAAGTTTGGCCGTACTTCTTGATTGAGCTGTATGGAATCATATTGCTCATATAATCCTGAAGCACGTCAGCCACATCATAGGTGCCGATAAGCGCCGTGCCATATTGCTCGACCACTGGAGTGAGCTGCTGGTATAGCTTGTCAATGTACTCGTTCTGGAGTTTTTCGAGGTCTTTGGAGAGCTGTTTAGTCTCAGCGCTCTTCTTATTCTTTTCGCGCGCTGTGAAGTATTTATCGCTGAGAGCTTTGACACGCTCCTTGTAAGCCTTGTAGGTGGAGTCAAAGCTGGAGAGCGCCTCTTTGACTGCGTTGGCTGCTTCCTTAGAGCTACCATAAAAGCCCTGTTGCGCGTTTTGAAGGATGAGCGAGCGGTCGAGATAGTTCTTAGTGACATCTGTCTTCTCGCCATCTTCAGTCTTAGTCGTACGTTGGATGGCCGCAGCGTTGTAATCTGGAAGACCAGCCTCTACGTAGCGTTCACGGGCAGCCGAGCTATTCCATTCGTCATCTTCCTCGCCCTCGTGGAAGTCGAAGAGATACATCAAGTTGGAAATCTGCTTATCGGAGAGGGCATTGCCCGCGGCCGTGAAGGCATTAACCGCGCGCTGTACGTCTTCGGTGTATGCGTCAATCTTCTTTTCGCGCGCCTCTTTGGCTTTGGCTACTTTCTCTGCGTCAGTGAGCCCCTCATAATCTCCGCCATAACGGTACTTGTCACTGTTATATTCGTTGATGATGGTCTGCTGGCGCTCCTTGAATTGGGCGACGATAAGCTGCATCGTCGCGATGTCGTTCCAACTACCGTCGAACACGCCAGTATAGTCTTTTCTGGTTGTATCGAACTGCGCATTCGCACCAGTGATATCCTTGAGTGGGTTGGCGTTCATAGCAAAGTCCATCCAGTCGCCAGATGATAGGTCGCCCCATACATTTACTGTGCCGTAGCGGTATTTACCGTAGGCTAGTGAGTTCTCAGTCGTAGACTTACCGAAGAGAAAGCCCTTAACGACATCGAGTGCTGTCTCTGGCGCCGCGTAGGTCTTCTTGCCAGTCGAGCTGAAGGAGTAGCCGCGGTCCAGGAGGTCAAGCATATCGGCGAAGCGGTTGTATGCTACACCTAATGGGAGATGTTTGCTCATATCATTGTTAAGCTTCTGGTCATTCCATAGGTCGAATGCCATAAACTGCTTAGAATCGACGCCTCTTCTTCTAGCCGCAAAGTAGAGGTCTTGAAGCGAGCCGAAGATTACACCAGCAGGTAGGCTGTTGATAAAGTTATCGAAGTCGGTCATACCCTCGTACTCGTCAGTATCTTCGTCGTCGTATAAGCCGCGGTCTTTTCCGCCGTCGGTGATACCAGTTGGGTCGCCGCCGAGTGCATCCGGCAAGCTCTTACCGAAGTAGGCGAGGATAGTGAGCCAGATGACGTAGGAGCGCATCAGGCGTCCGCCGACTGCTTTAGCTCCAAGTTTGAAGCTAGCCTTGTTTCTGCCAGACCTGTCCTTATTATTCTTGCCATACTTCTTTTCGTATCTAGCATCCCAGTAGTTGTCGCCAGTTTCACCCCTCGAGGCCTTCTCGACGAAGTCAATGAAGTCATCGAAGTTTCTGATTGTGAATGTGCGGAAGAGGAAGAGCGTGCGGCCGAGTGACGATTCAGCTACGCCTGGGGCCGTGCCTCTACCGCCAGCGATAGCGTGCTCGCCGACGAACCTGATTGCCTCTATTTGCTTCTTGGCTGGGTCAGTGATACCTTTACGCTCGGCGTTAATCTCGCCAGCTGCGTAGTAGACGAGGTTCTTGACGTTCTCAGACCAGGTGAGAGGCTTGAGTGCTGAGTCGGTTGCTTTATCTGTGAACGTACTAAACAACTTTTTTGCTGTCTGAAGCATAGTGTCATCTTCTGGGCTGTCATAGTGGGATGGAAGGTCGCTGATGATGTTTTTAATGCGCGCCGCTTCCTTTACATCTAGTGCTCTCTTCAGCGCTCTAGTCGTATCTTTCCAACCAATATAGCCTGGGAGGCGGGTAAAGATTTCCGATACGATGTTACCTAGCACTGGTGACACGTTGACACCTAGTTTCGCAACCGATTCCCACTTGAGTACACCATTAATGACTTTGTTCCTCTTGAGAGGAGAGCCGACGTAGATGTATGCTGCCGCCTCATCCAACGCCTCGAGTGTTCTTTCGTCGAGGTTCGAGATATCAGTCATCATAATGGCGTTATTAAAACAGGTTGCCGTACAGTCACGAATCCATTTAGAGATTGAGTCTACGTTCATAGCGTCCACCGCCATTGGGTCAGCGGATGCGTGGTAGTTACGAGCCAACTCTTTGAGAAGTTTCGCTGCGTTCCACTCATAGTCGTCAAGAAGTGGAAAGTTCTCGCGAGCGTACTTGTTTACAGCAGTCACCATATCCATACCGTCGCCAGTAGACCATGACTTTATCACACCTTTGAGAGTGTAGAGGTAGGCTAAGGCGTTAGTATCGGAATCGAAGTTCATAGACACGATACGACCCAAGTTCACAGCTGGCTCGCCAGCCTTAAATATACCGTATTTCTTAGTGTTAGCTTTGCTAGCCTCAAGACCGAAACCGATACGCTGTTTCGCGCCGAATCTCGTAACCCACATTGGGCCAGTAATGTTTATCTTTTCCATCTTCCTGCGGATACTGGTGGTGCCTCTATAGACTTGGCCTTGGGTACCGTAGCGTATCACACTACCTTGAATAGGTGTCATCTCTAAGAACTGGTTATAGCCAAGGAGTTGCGCTGCATGGTTGGCGCCCTTGACGAAGCCTAGGTCTTTAGAGTAGTTCTTAGTTTTCATTGCCTGGTCGACTGCGCTCTCGTCGTAGTCTTCCTTGAGCTCTGCAATCTTGTCAGCGTCTTTGGAGATAGCAGCGCGGTAGGATTTGGTCTTTCCACGAATCTTGTCCGCTTCCTTAATGCCAGCGTAAGCTTGTTTCTCGGTAATCTGGGAACGGTTGCGGTCGTACTTAGACTTAGCTACCTCGTTGTTAACGGCTACTGCTAAACTGTTTTTGCCTCTAGTAAGAGCAGATACAGTATAAGAGGTGAGTGCATCCTGGAGCGTGCCAGCGCGGGCCATAGTGAAGTTGCCATCCTCATCTCTGAAGAGGTCGCCTGTGCGTTTCTGCCAGAAGCCAGCGTCACCGATTCTCTGGAGGTCAAGGAGGATATCGTTGAAGCCAGTGTCCACTGGATGCCCAAGGTCTGCATCTTCACCCTTCAATAGAGCCTTCTCGATATTAACCATCTTATTGGCTGCTAATGCAGTCGGGAGATAGAACTCCTGAGTGAGGCTCTTACCGGATGGGTCGAAGTAATGGCCGAGAGCGTCAAGCATATGGGTGATAGGCTCGAGTGCTTTCTTCTCGTCAGGAGTTAGGGCAACTTCTTCGTCGTCATATATAGCCTTGGCGTAACGGCTGTAGATGTCATCAAGATTGACGTTAGCTGCTACCGCTGTATAGACAGCGTTAACTTCGCGGGCGATATCTACGATACCACGAAGGTAGTCAACCGCCCCCTCACCCTCTTCCATCAGCGTAGGCAAAGTTGTCATTAGCTCATCGAATCTCTCGACGTGTGGGATATATCCTTCACCTGCACCTAGGAGAAGCGGATTCTCTGCTAAGTCGTCAGTGGTGACAGGTGGGCGCGTGAGAGTATCAGCATTGTCGTCTAGCCTGTGGACTGCGCGACCGCCCTCCTCCTTTGCCCACGCAAGAGCATCAGACTCGTTGGTGAAGTATTTATAAGGAACGCCATATTGCATACCGACAATATTGTTAGGGGTAATTGCAGTCTCGTCCGTACGTACGCGCTCTGTAATCTTTTCGATTCCACCGCCTTGTCCATCAATCGGTCCAGAATATGGGGTGCCATCTGCATTATCGCGAATTTGTATAATGAGCGTTGCGTCCGGAGCCAGCTCTCTTATCGCTACAATGGTAGCCCCCATATTCATCGGGTGAACGAGTGCGCCACCATCATTGGTATGGATATGCTTATCTCCTTCATACTCGCCAAAGTTCTGAGGGTCACCATAGAAGAACAAGCCTGTTCCTTTCGGAGAACCAGTTAAGACGAAATATCTATGCCCCCCTCCATACCCATCGCCAGCGGCGTATGCGTTAGGGACTTCGAGGTTAAAGGTGCCGTAATCTAATGATGGCCAAAATACGTGTTGCCCAACTTGCAAATCCTGGACTCTTGTCCTAATTCCGTCACTAGCGTTGACCGAGTTGCCATACTCAGAGATGCCGCGTACGTCCCACATCATATCTACTTTCACGTTATGTGAGCCCTTTTCACCCCACCCATCAGATAAAGGCTTCATATATTTGCTGAATCCAGTTGGCAAAGACTCATTGTATTTAATAACTAAATCTACGAGCTCCCCCTTCAATTGGTCAAGGAACGCCCTATCAGCATCAATGTCGAGTTGGTCGGTATTAGGAGCATAGTCTTCAAGCTTTTGGCGTATGTTTATTACATCTTGAACATATGAGACAATAGGGTCTACTTTGCTGCCATCGTCGATGGCGTTTACAATTTTTACAGCTTCATCAACATATTTTTTGCCATGCTCTTTGTGCAAGTTGTCAATAACTTGCTTGGCTCTCTCATCGGGGACGGCCTCTTCATCAGCAACCCTAGAGATTCCTTGAACCAATCTGCCGATGCGAACCTTATTGACTATTTCCGATAAAGCATCATATAGAGGAGAACCATCAATCACGACATTAGGTGAATCTATCCTATACCCCCGTGCGTAGTTCAAGTCCGTAGCTGCGCCGAGCAAGATGCTTTCTAGCCCGGCACTGATTTCATCGATAGTTTCCGGAAGTAATGGAGCGGGCGTATCGTCCCATTCGCCATACCCGTCACCGCCGCTCTCAAGCGCGGTGTCAAGCAAATCCATGGCAGCACCGACGCGCGTAGAGACGGAATCCTTAGGCAATGTACCTTGTGCTACTTGTTTGCGGATACGGTTGTTTAGCCTATTGACTACACCGCCAGGTTCAGTCACGGTATACAGGCTAGTTACTTTTTCTTTTATCTGCTCTTTGTTTTTCTCGACCACCTCTTTGTTAGGCTCTAATAACTCTTTCGCTGCCTTTTGCATACCGACAACTGAATTTCTATCATATACGCCATAATCTGCTATATTATATTCTCCCTGCACTGGAGTATAAGCAGCCCCATTTGGGTGATTATAATATAGGTCTACTATCTTTGATTCTGGGTTATTGTTGGTTATGATATCAGACACATAAGGAGTGATTAGTTTCATCCTGACCATAGGGAGGCCAACCTGCTCGGCGAATCTGCCAAACCAATTCTCTTTAGCTGGGTATTTTATAGCGACTGGGATTAAATCAATATGATTATTTTTTGCAGCGAAGGCTCGATGTCGCCCTTCTTGCCCATCAAAATTCCCTTGCTGGTCAAATTTTATGGCTGGCATTGGAAACTTATCACCATTCGCCATGTCTTTGGTGTACTTGGCCGTGTCGCTGCCATCTCTGATATCCTCATAGACATCTTCATTCATATTGCCGACACGCCTTAGGAAGTCAAGATAATCTATTGGGCGCATCAAGACTACTTCTGCCTGGTACCCGTCTCCATCGGCAAAATAGTATTCCATAAGCGACTTACTGCCAACTGCATTTAGCGTCTTATCTAGCATCGGCTTGATGCTAAGGCTTATATCGTCTACGCTGAACGGCGCATTCTTTAAATCATAACCATATGACTTCTCGATTTCTGCGTAAATATCATCATTCCTGCTAGAAGCGGAGTGTTCTTTTTTGACAACGCCGGCGCTATCGTCAAACGCCCAGTCGTAATAGTAGCCACCCTGCATAGTCCGTATAGGGTTCCCCTCTGGGGTCAATGAGTATCTCTTAGCAACTTTCGTTCCAGCCGGTATATGAGCGTACATTGTCGGGAGCGTATCGCTCTTAACCTCTGATTCTTTATAAATCAAGTTGTCACCAACCTTCGAAATTGGGACAGTGATATCAAGAGATAGAGGTGCCCCGGTTTTTGCGGCCTCAGTTAAAGCGTCATCTGAGTTATATACCCCGTTGAAGTAATCTTCTATCTTCTTTTCGACCGATTCTGGCCCCTCTGACAAACTACTAAACCAGGCGTACCCGTCGTTAATGGCGTCTGTCAAAGTAGTTAAGGCGTTATATAACTCATCTCTGTTCTTTTCAGACAACTCTCCGTCATTAGCATCGCGAAGCTCTACCTCAAACTTGTGGATGTATGCTTGCGCTGCTTTAGCTAGGTTCTCTTTGCTCATCCCGCTAAGAGCGGCCAAATTTTTCGCGCGTCGTATATTTGTCAGCGTCGCGTACACGCCTTGATTATGGATTGCAGTCCTTCTATTCTCACCAAAGTCGCTCAGCAAATCCCAATGTCCAGTGATGTCGGCTGAGAAAATGAGGCTAAGCGCGCCAATAATATCCACAGCCTTCTTGTGCTCATCGTCTAATGACTTATATTCGGTGCCTCTCTTATTAATCGCTGGAACTATGTTCGACAGAGCATAGAATAAGGAGCCGTTATGATTTGTCCCGTAATAGTTTTTGTTCTCTTCACCACGAGAGTTCATTATTAATGAAGCTGCATCGAGTTCTGGAAGTTGGTATTTATCTGCGAGCTTGGAGATGAACTTATCCTGCATCGAGAACTTCTTAATCGTGCGTGAATAGGAGGTAGGGACGCGGAGCGGAATCGCATTGTAGTTGTTGGCTTTGGCCCAAGCTGCAAGGCGGATAAATTTAAGAAGGTCGGTACCGCGTATCTCTTTAGGGACGTCTGGGGCTTCGTCGAGATGTTCAAAGTCGGCTTGTTGAATCTGAGCTAACTGGACATAATGTTCATACTCTCTATAAATACGGTCTGGGCTTAGCCAATCTACCAAATCCACGATATCGTCGACTAGTGCATCTGGCGTACGATAGACAACACCAGGCTCAAACTTAATCTGAGTCACGCCTTTTGGCAATACCTCTGGGGCAACACCATTAATAGTAAGTGGTGCGACCTTAATATCTGCGACCTGGTCGCTGTTGGCTAGAGTTTTAGGAGAGGTGGTTGGGACGGTCTTGCCGCGGACCGCGTCGTTTGCCTCGTCGAGGCTATCGAAATGCTGCTTAGAGATAGTCTTTGTACCGTCTAAATTCGTGACCGTCTCGACCACGTTGGCGCCATCAGGGACAGGTTCAACCTCGTACTGTTTGATTACGTTTTTAGAGACTGCGCCGAATACCTTGCCAGTTTCCTGAGCCACATTAGTGCCTGGGACGGCAGAAACAGCCATAGGGGATGATGAGTTAGGAACAGCATAAATGCCTTCGCCGTTTACGGTCATAATAGTAGAGATAAATTCCTGGAGGTCTTGGTCTCTCTCGAGACCGGACGGGAGGTAATTTGAGCCTCTATCGTAGGTAAAGTGCGAATCATTATAAAAGCCCTGCTGAGTATTGCCAGCAGCGTAGGATGCGGCGCTTGCAGCGTCGGCTGGAGATTTTTTAGCGGCCTTCGCAACGTCTTTTAATTTCTTGAAACCAGCGCCAGCGGCCATAAATGCTGCGCCCCAAGCCATATCTTTCACGGTATTCTCGAACACATAGTCTGATAGCTTGCCGACCTCTTCGCCAGCGTTGAGCTTCTGGAAGTATTGGTCCGTATGGCGTAGCGCAACCTCTCCAGCAAGAGGAGCTAGACGGAATGCGGTTTGGATGCCGGTTGCGATTGCTTTTTCTTGTGCTAAGGTTTTGCCCGCAAGCGTAACCATCGAAGTTTTAGATACGACGTTTGTGCCAGCGCCAACCGTGTCAGTAACTAAAGTTACCGCCTTTTCACTGCCAGATAATGCCTGAGCGGCAGTCGCCCCAGTGTTTCCAATGCCAGACATCTCGCTGAACTTGAGAGCCGTATCGGCCAGAGCAGACGAGAAGTTAGGGAACTTCTCGACAATAGCGGTAGGGATTAGGAATCTGTTACTGATAGAGCCAGCGGTTCTAACGGCTCCACCCATAGCGCCCTGCGCTCCAGTGACGGTGCTCCTAGAGAATGCTACGAATTTACCAGAGTTAACTAGGGATTGGTTCGCACCAGCGATAGCAAGCTTGATAGGTTGGGTTGCGGCGTTCGCCACAGCCAAACCAGCAGCGTTGCCTACGCCGCCAGCCCAGATTGAATAGGCCATACCGAGGACATTACCGACTACTGAGCCGGATATAGCAGCAGCCTGGGTAGAACCAGGC